>JACCDT010059244.1_pt1 | contig 24373 bp, 30 predicted proteins | sample 7446291 | NCBI WGS metagenome assembly JACCDT01 (sample SAMN15323446, study PRJNA562643) | freshwater metagenome | isolation source: river surface water | place: USA:Blue River Watershed | collected 2017-08-17 | reverse complement strand
CTATTTTTTGCGCCCTCAGGATACTTACATGTTTCTTTCTCAAGCCATGCTTTCATTTCTTCCTCGGTTTGTATATTCTCTCCAAGCAACTGATTCACTGTCTCAATCGTTACAGGAACAGGGACAAGAATTCCTGAACAATCTGCTAATACGCGATGGTACCAAGGAATCCAAGATCCAAATTTATTTACATAGGTCCAAACCTCTTCATCATTTGTATGAAAAAGATGTGCTCCATATTTTGATACGCGTATTCCAGTTTCTTTATCAATTTCATCATATACATTTCCACCTATATGATCTCTTTTATCAATTACAAGTACTTTCTTTCCATCTTCAGCATAATGATTTGCGATTGTTGCGCCCGTAAGTCCAGCACCAACAATGAGAATTGTTTTTTCTTGCATTACATGTCTAAAAGAAAAAAGAATTCATAATTTTACATTTCAACACAATTCTATATCAGTTTACATACGAATTCCACACGCACGCTCCCATTTCTCTACACTATAATTAAATGCGCGACAGATGCACATGCGATGATCATTTCCAGGTCCTCGTCCACAAGCAGGACATATCCAAGTTGATGCATTATGTACTGGATCATACAAATCTTCATAATCACTTGATACAGCCAAGGGTTTTTCCCTCGGTTTTCTAGGTTTATCTGATTTAGGTTTGGCAGGTGTTACTTGTACCTGAATGGTTGGTTTCGCTAGAATCGTTGCATTCCAGTGAGATTCCCAAGTAGTTTGATCTGCATATTCTCTATGTTCTGGATAAACTTGCAAGAGTTTACCATTCTCTAAATGAACTGCAGTAGACACACGTTTATTATTTACAAAGAAGCGAACAGTGGACATTGGAATACGAGTTTATGTATTTGAAATTGTTCAATTTTTAAACTTTCCAGTAAGAATAGACTTGTTTTGTAATTTCATACTGATCCCATCTCTTTTGTTCTCGTTCAGGTTGTTCTTTTACCCAATTCCACATGTGCGTAAGGCCATCCTTCAATGAAGTTTTATCTTCAAATCCTAGTAACGCAATTGACTTCTCAAAAGTGCTGTATGCATGTTTTACTTCGTGTCTTCCTTCCAAATAAACTACATTTTCATTTCCTGTGACATCGCTCAATACATGTGCAGCTTCATTTAATGTATACGAAATACATCCTCCAAGATTAATAATCTGATTTCTTGCTTCTTTACTTACAGCCGCTTTCCATAAACAAGGAAGAATATCATCAATGTAAGAAAATGCTCGTTCTTGTTCACCATCTCCATACACAGTTATAGGCAATCCCTTTGTACTTTTGTACATCCAAATTCCTAACACATTTCTGTAAGGATCCCATATATTTTGAAAAGGTCCATACACATTGTGGGGTCTTATAATACAATATTCTAAACCGTGTTGCTCAGAAGCAATCTGGATATCCATCTCGCCCATATATTTTGCAACTCCATAAGGATCTACTGGGGAAGGTGTCATAGATTCATCAAAAGGAGGATCCTGTTTCCCATACACTGCCATAGAAGAGGTGAAGACCAAACGTTTTACATTGTATTCAATGCACATGTTTACAATAAAGGCTGTACTTAGTACATTATTCTTATAATTGAAACAACGAATGAAAGGACTCAGCCCTTCAGCAGCATAGGCTGCAAAATGGAATACATACTGAATTGATACTTTCTTAAAGAACTCGTTTTCTAAATATTCTTGAAAAGCCTTTTCACTTAAATCTCCAGATACAAATTGAAATCTCGGATTGTTTGGTAAATACTCTTTATTTCCACCAAATAAAGAATCTATTCCTAATACACTTTCATTTGTTTCTCTCAAAAGAAAATGTATAAAATTTATTCCAAAGAGGCCTGCAGCCCCTGTTACAACAATCATCTCTTGTGTTCTTTATTTATTTCTTTATGCTTCTATAAGAATATTATTTTCAACCGCCACAAGGCCAGATGCACCTGTCATTTCTACTTCAACCTTTGGTTCACAAAGCGGAGGAAGTAATTCTTCTATTCCTCTATGCTCATGATCTTTACAATATTGTATTGTTTCTTCCACTCCATTGTAAAATACATTAAATAAATGCATTGGGAAAGAATATAATACTGTTGAATGAGCAGTAATACCGTTTCCGCAATAAATACCTCTCTTGAAGGTAAATTTTTCAGAAGAAAATAATTCTTGTTTGAATCTTTCTGTTAAATAATATCGTCCAGAGAGTTTGAAAAATCTGTGAAACTGAATTCCATTGTTCACGATATAATCTAGTGCACATTTGATCTGCATCGCTTCGCCAAGTGCCTTCTTATTTGATCCAACGCAAATCTTTCTGGTTTCTTCATGACTGTAAAGATTTACATAATATTCTACACTTTGTCTGAGAATTGCCTCATATGTTTCAGGAATTTCTGAACATTCTATAATAATAATTTGTGCTGTGGGTAGAAATGTTCTAATTGATTGAATGCTTCCTCGCAATTGCTCAAATCTCTGCTCAGGTGTAAATGCACTTCTCACAGTTGAATATGTCCAGGGAATATTTCCAGGATTTATAACACTTGTAAGTAAAACAATATCTTTCATACTTATTATACAGTTCCTATCTCCTTTAGGAGTCTATCAATGCAAGCATCAGGAGACAGAGTTTTCATAACAAATTCACGGGGATTATACATTGTATACGTTTGCAACATCTCAGTCAATGCCTTTGGAAACTCTCTCTTATCAGTAAGAACAACACCACATGTTGTATCCCAATACGGAATAGCTGTCGCCTTAAAGTTATATTTTCCTAAGTAATCCTTATATACAACTTCATTCTTCTCATTGTATTCTTCAAACATGGATTTGCAATCCCAGACTATTAGTGGTACATTACAAGAAAGACATTCTTCTAAAGCAAACCCTTGAGACTCGTGTCTTCCAAGCCAGATCCCAAACTTTGATTTGTGAATTGTTTCTATATAATCATCTTCTTTGTATGAACCATATTTAATCAGTTTATATCTCAAGTTTCTGTACTGTAACTCGTGTTCAATGAATGCAAGCTCGTCTGAATGTCTTTGTTTAAAATACACAAAACAATCATATTCTTTTGCCATAGAACTGGGTTGAAATTTATCCACGTCAACAGCAAACGGAATACTTTTTGACTCTAATGACAATCCACCTACCTCATTCTGCGTGTGAATTACCCAATCTGAAAGAAGATTGTAAAAACAATGAGAAGGAAATTTGAAATTATTCTTCAACCAAGGACCATCTGCAAAAATAAAGTTGTGGGGTCCATACATAATAGACTTTGCATTAGGAAAAAGTGTAGGAGAAATAGCTTCTGTTGGAATAAATACAAGGTCCCATTGTTCATGAGATCTATTCATATCGTTTGTAATAACACATTCTATATTTTTTGCTTTACACATAAGAATAAATCCTATTCTATTCTTATGATGTATGTACGTATCAATATATAAGAAACGCATTCTAGTTTAACATTACAATATTCTTAAAGCGCCCATATCATTCCCCATCGTTCCTTACGATTCTCATCACAAATATGCGAGAAAAGTTCAGTCACCATTTTATAATTGTACCCATATTCTTCTTTTATTTCATATTGATATTCATCCTCCATTTGGATATGAAATTGAGTAAATCCAAGAGTATGCAAATGTTCAATGCAAAGCAACGTTTCTTTTTTCTTCTCTTCAGCCCACTCAAAGGATAGACAGGGAACTTTCTTTGTTAAACTTTGAACGACATTCCATTCATATCCCTCTACATCAATCTTGAGTAAATCAGGAGTACCATATAGTTCTATTAATTTGTCAAGGGTAATTGTGGGTAAATCATTAATCGGTTGATACCAGACGTAATTCGGTGTAAAACGACTTTTGGTGATCCAATCTACATCAGAAGTTGAAATCGTATCTGCATTGGATAAATAAAAGGACTCAGTTTCTTTATTTGAGACAAGTTTGTGTACAATATGTACTTTGGGGTCATCCTGAAACTTTGTTTGCAACTCCTGAATTAGAAAAGGGTTTGCCTCTACAAGCACACATGTATCATATTTTTTCCGATTGGCTTCAGTATACTTTCCATGATTTGCACCAATATCAAATAAAAGTGACTTCATTCTATCTATACTTATCTGTTTAGTTTAAGTTATTTCAATCGGCCTTTCAATAACAATCATATCTTTTCTGTAAACACTGTAATATTTGTCAGGTGTTGCATCTGCACCAAAGAGCCATTTGTCTGGAGCAATAATTGTAGGATTCTCATAAACAGATAAGAAACTTGCCCACCAGTGAAAAGATGAATTAGAAATAATATAATTCTTGAAAAGAGTACTTACTAGAAGTTGTTCTAAGTCATCCTGAATCTCAAAGAAAGTATACTGATCTCCTTTAAAGTTTGCCTTGCACCATTCAATATCATCAGATGCAATATAATATCTTTCTTTTTTAAGAGTTTCCATAGCTTTCTTGTAATATGTCATTCCACAAGGATTGTGTACATCCGCATATTTTAAATAATCCCCTCTTCTTATTCCAATAAAACAAGAATCGTGCGACTCTTTTAGTTTAGGATATCTAGAAAAAATGCTTGTATTCTTTTCCAAGTAGGAAACAATTCCTTCTGATGGAGTAAACAATTCCTTTATTTCTTTTGCATATTCTTGAAAGTATAAATCACTTTGCCAGTATCCATACAGTGAGATAATAGGATCTTTCTGCATGGAAAGAACAGCTTTTACTTTATTGTCAATTGGAGAATACGTAAATCCATCTTCACTGATTTGATATTGAACAGGTAACTGATCTACAAATTGAAGTTTCTTATACAAAGATCCATAATATTTGGACGGATGACTTCCTTGACGACACCCATCAAACTGCATAAGTTGAAACAGTAAGTTTGCATTGTATTTTCTTGCGTAGGCATAAGCGGTTGCAATCTGGAATAACTGATTTCCAACACCACCCATCAATTTGGAAGTAATTATCGTATCATTCATGACTCTAAAAGATACAATAATCTTATATTTAAACCGGGTTATTGCGATTTGTGAATTTTCTTCTTAAAGTTATTTAATACTGATATAAAATGTTTTCCAACATTGACTCCATCTCTGCTATAAATTTCTAATGATTCAGACTTGTATCCATCCTTCACTTTTCTTGCTAAAAGATCTGGATACCAGGTGGACTCTTTACGCAAAGGAGCGAATAAAGGTGTCTGCACATTTCCTACCTCATCTTTTGCAACATGCAATAGATACATCTGCTTTCCTTTGTAGACTCCAAACATCATATATTAGTCAAAGATTTTTCATTTAAACAAAAAACACAGAGTATAAAAAGGATGACTTACTTAAGAGATTTTGCACAGCTCAGAGAATTATTCGCCTTTTTAGAAAGAATGAATACAAATATGTTTGAAATTGAACTTATTATTGATAATCCAGAAGGAAATAATATGATCACACAATTTGGAACAACTATTCAGAATAAAACAACTGTTAGTTTAAGAGGTATTCAAAACTTATTTGAAATTCATTCTCTTATTGAGCAAAGTTCACATTTTCGCCAGGCCTATATTGAGCAGATCCGTTTTACAAACACAATTGTTTCTGGACATATTAATATGCAGACTAGAAGTGTGTCCATTATTTTCCATACGATAGATAGCATTGAAAATATTGTTCATCAACTCATTGATATTCCTATCCCTACATTTGAACTCAACATTAAGATTTTTCACACAGGTCGTAACCTTCGTTCCAATACAATGTCCTAGACGGTTTCTTTCCTATGATGAAGAACTCCATGAATCCTCGTGCGGCACTCAGGACATGTATTATTTTCTGCCATCCAACGACTCAGAGCCTCTTTTTCAAAACAATGATAGCATGATGTTATAGATATTTCTTCAACATCTTTGAATGGTATCATTGTTATGCTACAGGATTTTTCACTTTTTACAAACGAATCTAAAATGGCTTCAATGACAAATTTAGGAATTGTAACATTGCGTTGTCTTTCATTTGCATCTACATTATCATCTCCACCAGCGGCCGCCGCAGGATGAATGATTATATTTCGTGGCCGACGTATGATATTTACTGACTCGCGAGGAGGAAGAGGAATATCCAACTCGCGACGAGGGGATGCATAATAATCTCCATCATACTGTCTGCGACGAGGAGGCGTTTGCGGTGGCTGTAGATCTTGTAAACTGAAGGATAGACGTCTTCTTGCATTAGAAGATGTATCACTTCGCCTATTCTCATACCGGTCAAACATTGAAAGTATTTCAATGCGACGGTCAAAGATTTCCCTATAGAATTCATCATACGTATGCATACTCATGTGATTTAGATGAATTGCCCTGCCTTGCTCAAAGAGTAAATCTTGGATTAAGCGACTCTCAAAGTCAAGAATAGGAATCTCTTGCAAGTTACGATGACTCAAATTATTTTGAAGATAAAATCCAGTATGCCACCACTCCATCTCATAGACCATACGTGGGCTGCTGCGATGCGTAAACAACTGTACATTTGTAAAATGCTTTTCAGGATGAAATCTATGGTGAGGATAAATTGAGAATTGATTCTGACTAGGTACATGGATGTTTGTATAGACCTGCTGCACTCGTTCATCATGACCAGCCCAATCTGGTTCTGTCGCTTCAACCACGTAAATCCGAAGATTGGGAGGTGGCATAGATGTCATGAATGCAAAGACTCTTGGTAATTCCCTATAGGTTCCTCTCATCTTTCGTATACTAATGTATAGGAGTATCAAATTTCAATTTTATTCCTTTACATACACATGCATTTGTGATTCATTCGTCCATGTCATTGGAATACGATGAATTTCCTTGAGTACAAGTCTATTTTCTGATGCATTTGGTAATTCTTGAGAAGACTGGATAACACATCCCACAGGAATTTCACGTCCAAGTTTTTCTACAATACTCTCATTTAGTTCAGATGAAAAATAGGTATTGGAGATGAAAATCCAACAAGCATTTCCATAGGAAAATTCCTCGTCAACAAAAGAACCCGTTACAATCCCACATCTATTCTGCACAGTTTTCCCTACACGCCCTATAGCAACTCCTGCTTGTCTTGCTCTTTCTTCAACCACTTCAATACCAATGGAACGGATCTGGGGATGCAGAAGAGCCATACCTATGACGGCTTTGCCCAACCCACACCCTAAATCATAGAATGTTCTATTCTGAACTGGAACTTGAGATAAAGGTGTGTATTTTGAGAAAACTTTTGCCATTTTATGAATCCCAGCCTCTGTTACTTCACCATACGTTACTTGGTATCCTTCGTATTTCGCTTCAACATTATTGGTATGTTCATCAAGGCCATTGAAAATCTGCATAAATGTGGATTGTCTCCTGGCAATATTCTTATATGTTTTGCGAACATGCAACTTTGCACGGCGTGTCTTTACTTTATTATTCGGGGTTGCAGTGTTCATTTTTGTTCTACTCAATTTCAAGAGTGTAGAAATAAAATGTAAACGCAGTTTCTTAATGTTTGCGCGTTTTGCCCTTTGCTTTTGCCTTTGCTTTTGCTTTTCTTTTCTTACGAGTTCCACCCAATTGATTTTCCTGATTGCCTACAAACTCAGAGCGAGATGTTAGTGCTTTTTCTATTTCTTCTCTTCTTCCTTTGTTTTCAATTTCTGAACTTGTTCTTCGCAAGGTTGCACCTTCTTCACAGTTGGCTGCTACAGAACGACAAATTGTAAAATAATGAATTCCAGGAAAGGTTTCCATAAGATATTTTGTTGTATAACTTGATACGTTAGATGTAATAGTTTTTATATCATCTCCTCTTAATGTTGAATGAGGATATGCTTCTTTCTTATATTTCTTTTTATAATAGGCATAGGTTGCTGCTTTCACTTGTGCGGTAGTTGGAATTGTACTTGCTTTAAAATAATTAATAAAGTCTTGTACTGGTATTCTGTAGAAATACTCTTCTAAATATTCCTTCAAATCTTGTCCTGTTAATGTTGGTTTCTTTTCAGCAATTTCATTAAAAAATGATGCTGTAGCAGGGCTTATTATCTTTCTTTTCCAAGAGTCTAACTGCCAGGATGACCAATGTTGAAAAGGTTTAAAATCATACTCTTGGATTCGTTTTGATATTTCAACTGTTTGAAGATTTCCAGAAAGATCCTTTTTAATGTAATTTATGAGATAAGGTATAATCTGTTTGGATATATTGTACGTTTGAATAGATTCGGGCAATAATTCCATATCTCTCTTTTCACATAATCCTGATTCTGAACCCATAAATGTTTGTTCATTATTCCACTCTGCAGTAGGATAAAAGGATGATACAACATATTTCTCATCAGGTAGTTTTATATGAATATTTTCAACAGGAATATTCAATTGTTTCGCAAGTTCTTCTAGATTTTCTTTTACATAGGGATATCTCAACAATTTACGAGATTCTTCTGTTGATTCGCGAAAGAAATCCAGTTCAAGTTTATTAAATTTTGTTACTCTTCCACAAAGACCAGTTGTGATAAGAATACAATCTTCTGGAACTGTTGCCTCTATAGGCTGATGCGTATTTGGATCACACATGTCTGTTCCATGACCACCATATCTGTAAATATTCGTATTCGCAAGAAGCGTATTCAGTTTGCTTTTATTTCTGCGATACACGATTTTCTGTTTTTGATCTTTTGTTTCCTTTGATTCTAAGAGATTCTGAATCTTCTTTGCAATATCTGCAGGTACATTCTTTTTTAATGTTTCTTCTAAAAGAGTTTTTTGTTCACTATTTAGTTCTTCTTGGGATACATGATCAATATAATAGTTCAAACGATATCTTATGTACTTATTAGAACTGAAAGAAGGTACTCTGTCAATATCACGTTTCATCTCACGAACCAATTCTTTGACTGTATATGATTCCTTCAGAGGAAAAAGAGTATCATAGGAGAGTTCTTTGATTTCATCTGAATTAAAAAGTCTACCTATTTTTCCAAAAAGACTGATACGTTTCATTTCAACTGGATGAAAATTAGAACCATATTTATCAAGCAATTCTACGAATTTTTCTTTTATGTTTGTAGGATTATCTTTTGATAGAATTTCTGCTTCTTTTATAAAATCATCATCAGTTGTTTTTTTTGCTTTTGTTTTTGCTTTCGTAGTAGCCGTAGAAGACTCCATCTATTCTAGTTCAACAAGAATTAGTGATGTGTTGTCTCCACAATATATTCCATACTCCCAATTGTAAAACTTCATGGTTCGCTTGTGGACAGCCAATGATACAGCCACTTCAAGATTAAATTCAGATTCTTGAAGAACAGTATGAATTTCAGACGCAATTTCTGCATGTGTTCCGTGATTGGCGATTAACTTTTCATGTCGCCCACCCTTTGCATCTATTAGCGTTTCCGTGAAACTGTCAGAACAAAGGATTAAGTACGTATTTGGTTTTCTTTCCCAAATATCTATTTCTGGAATCGCACTAAGACCTCTTTCATTCTCTTTCTTTGTTCTATTTCCAAAACACCGTGTGACTGAAAGTGAAGCATACAAACGATTTTCACCATATTCATTTGCATCTGAAAACCATCCGCCCTCTTGAGTCACACGTTCTACTTCTACTGTATTTCTACTGTCATGATCTTTTGTACTCTGTAGAAGTTCTCCTTCTTTACTCATGAGGAGAGCAGGAGAATCTCCAAGGTGAGCTGTGATAATATGGCTATCTGTTACAACAGAAACAACTGCGGTTGTTCCACCATCCCAGTGCTTTAAAGTTTGTGAACATTCAGATTCCATTTTCTCAAATTCTGTAGTGAGAAGGTTTGCAATTTCTTGTGCAGAAGATACATCCTGTTCGTCCAAGGCATATTGAATACGAATTGGTAGCATTTTGTTTACGAGATCAACGCAAGCTTGACCAGAATGACCATCAAAGACAGAATAAATTGTATATCCTTTCTTTGTTTCATGAATGGAAATGCGGTCTTCAGTTGGATTTCTGTATGCTGCATGGTGAGAGTATGCATGTTTGACTGGCATTGTTGAGTATACTGCTAGTGTTATAGATTTTAGGTCAATTTTAAACTAGCACCCCAACAATGAATACCAAGGCTTTTTAACAGGTGCTGGAGCCTTTTGCACAGTGGACTGGAACTCCTCCCATTCCTTTTTCATGAGTTTCTTGAACTCTATAAAGCCTAGATCAGAATTGGGTTCAAATTGCTGTTTCGCACCATCTGCATCCAAATAATCAAAGTAATCATAATGTTTCTTATCATCATCCTCATACATATAACACTGGATGGTGATGCAAGTCTCCTTGTTTCCCTCAAGATTCTTGAGTTGGTGAACCTGATTGAGTTCAGGGCTGATCCATGTAACATCTTGCTTCTTGAAATCAGCCTTCGCAAACGGCTCCACAGCACCCAAGGTGGGAAACAAACTTACATTGATGGATCCGTGGAGAACACGAATGACCGCACTTGCACCTCCGTGATTGTGTACAGGAGAATAATGACCCACGGGCCAGATCTCCATGACATAGGGAATCCCAGGAGATTCTCCATTGTTCTCACCCAGAGTAATGCGCAAATAGGTTTCTTTGTCATTCGGCTTATCTTTGTCAAACTCAGTGGACTTCTTCTTAAGAAGTTCATGACACCACTTTCCAGGAGTCGCAATGCTGTGTTCAATTGCGTCTGCAAATTCAGGGAAATCAGAAGTATTTAGAGTGAATTGTTTGCCAGAAATGCAATCATAAAGTTTCTGGGATGTTAGAGAAAGATTGGCTTTGGGCATATAGGCTCCTGATGCAACATCTTCCATCGTGAGATCATCGGTATTTTTCACAAGCAAAGGTACAGTTCCAGTAATCGGATCACGTAAGACTCTTACAACCTTCACCTTGTCAACTTTCACAGATACAAGACTTTCCAAGAACTGTTTCTTATTCTGATCTTTGGGAAACTCGTAAGAATAAAAGGCAGTTTCTTTGCGCGCTTCACCGACACCACCATAGAGTCGCTGATTCTGAGAATCAAGACTGAACCAATACTGAGACTCCGTTTGACTCACAAGTCCTTTGGTATTCTGAGTGACTAAAGGTTCATTGCTCGGTTCAAGATTCACAAATACACCTCCATCAGTAAACTGGACTTTCAATCCAGGAGTTCCACTGAGATCGCAATAGGTTAAGGTACAAGGTTCACTTGCAGTAAAGAGAAGAACACCTTGTCCATGAACAGGCAACTTCACTTCATCAACAGGTTTTGATACATTTAATGATCTTGGCGCTTGATACTTCTTATTTATAAATGTCATCTACATAAATAAGATGTATTTTGTTTAGACCAATACTTTATTTAGAAAGTAACTTTTCAATATCTGCAGCAATACTCTCAGGAGTTGTATTGGGTCCATAACGCTCCACGACACGACCAGTAGGATCTAGAAGAAACTTTGTGAAATTCCACTTAATTCCTTCAAAGCCAAGAAGACCAGGTTTCTTCTGCTTGAGCCATTTCCAAAACCCATTTGCACTATCACCATTGACATCTACTTTCGCCATGAGAGGGAAGGTAGTGTGATAGACTTCACATGCAAACTTCTCAATATCTTCATTTGTTCCAGGTTCTTGAGAAGCAAATTGATTGCAAGGGAATGCGAGAATTGTAAACTTCTCAGGTCCGAACTTCTCATACAAGGCTTGAAGACCTTTGTATTGAGGAGTAAATCCACACTTAGATGCAACATTTACAACAAGTACCACTTTTCCTTTTGTAAGTGTTCCATAATTCTGCTGTTGACCACGAATATCCGCAAATGTAAACGCGTTAGGGAAAATAGTGCTCATATCTAAAAGAATATGTAAAATTTCCTTATACCTTCATCTTGCGCGTTGTTTTTCTATTTCCTTTTTTCTGTTTTCTCGTGTGTCTGTTTTTTCTTCCTCCTGTAGACTTCTTGAACCCTTTTGTTAATGCATCAACATAGATCGCTTTCATTTGTTTATCGTACTCTATATCAATGGAGGCATCGCTAGAGTTACCAAGTGAATAATGATAAATAAAGAGATTATCCAAAGATTTTGGCATGAGGATAAATAAGTAAAGTTGTTCATCTCTACCGATACTTTGAACCTTTTCATTATTAGAAAAAGGGTAATATACATTCTCTATCATTTCTTTTAACACTTTCGCACCATGTTCTTTATTTTTAAATTTTCCTAGACGTTCATTATAGAGTTTTGCAATATTTTCAGCACTCAATCGTTCATCCTTTTCTGAATAAGAGCGCTCAAACATAGACTTTCCCATTGTATTGATTCTTACAGAACGTGAATTCATATATTCTATAAATTCATCCCACGCTCTCAAATCTCTGTACACTGGAACACCAGGAGTTACACTAACATACCCAGCAAAGATTCCAAGTGGTGAGTCTTTATCTTCTAATTCATTACTGTGCCATGGTCTCTTGTACATACTTTCAAACAAACTAGTACTTCCAGTTCCAACAATCAACACACCTTCCGTTTTCAGATACTCTTGAATCTTTGGAATCGTGGTTAAAAGCGATGCTTCCCAGGTTCGTAAATCATCAACAAACTCTTTCTTTGCTGCCTCATGTGCATTTTCATTATATCTATCATTTTCTGTTCTATATAACCCTCCAAAATTTAGTCTCGTGAGCCTTCCATCCCATGTTGTATCTGCATCACGAATAAAAACGTATTTATCAGGAAAGTCAAAGGGCGCACGAGAACGTAGAGGACGAAGAGCAGGTCCATTCACACTCGGCCTTCCTATTCGTTTCTGATGTCTTGGCCAATCTACAACTGCAAAGATCACATTCGGATCTCGCAGTAAATATCCTGAATACCTCTTCAGAACTTCAAGTTCTTCCTGCTTTGATCTATATAAGGTTGACATATCTAGAGTTTGAAGTTCGTGGAGTTGTACATACGTATGTTTATCTGTATAAATCAGAAGTTTCCATGTGTTAAACGGTTCCTTTGATAAAATTTGGCGATAATAATGTAAGCCTTTTAAATATAAATCAGTGCCTTTGGGTGTACGTTCTCCTAAAATAGTATCACGCATGTAAAAAGTGAATGAAAAAAACCCAGTGGCGGCCATAAGAACCCCTTTGGGCGCTTTATATTCAATAGAGCCTTCTGTTGGATCTTTTGAATACAATGGAACTGTATAAGACATTCTAATACTAGTATAGAAAGAGTATGGAAGCTATGCAAACACCAAAATCCTTTACCCGTAGATTGCGAAGTCTATTTACACGGGGAAGAACATTAAGAAATATTCCGCGTCTACCTACCTTACCCAATGCGGAAAAGTACAAGGCTGCTGGATCAGTCTTTACAGATGGAAAACTGATTTTAGCAGGATATCAACCGAAAAAGAGAAAACCGTTTATTAGCGGAATTGGTGGAGGAAAGGAAGCAGGAGAAACTTACAGAGAAACTGCATTGCGCGAAACCCTGGAAGAGCTCTTTGAGTTCAAAGAGATTCCGGAAAAACTAAAACAAGATATTCATACAAATATAATTCCAGAAAAACTTGTTCAGAGTAACACGTATATTATGGTTGTGTACAACTTTCAAGCCCTTGAAAAAATACTTTCTTTGGTAAAGAAACACAAAATGGTATCACCACTGTATGATACAATTCCCACAACTCTTTTTGACTTAATGTTCAAACGAAAGTTAAATATTGGATCTCCAGAACTTTCTCATCTGGCTTTGTTACCTCTTATCAAACATTCACCTGGCATTCCATTTGTAGATGCCTATTTTATTGAGGATATGCCCCTTTTATTACAATAATTATCTTGTTTTGGATTTACTTTTCTTTTTTAACTTGCGTGTTCTTTTTCCAGCTTTTTGCTGTTGAACGAGTGATTTTCTACGCGTTTTTTCAACAGGTTCAAGAACATGTCTTAATCCTTCTCTTATAACTTCATCAAGCTTTTGGAAAAATAATTTGTGGGGAGCGAGTTGACGTGAGGGTGATTTTTTAAAAGCTTCTAATTCTTCATTAAAATAATCTATAAATTCATCTGCAGTAAATGGTCCACGTTGTGAACTTTGTGCTATAGTGGCATTAATACATCTTAAAACATCGTTTAATCCTTCATTAAAGAAATATTCTGAAATAAAATAATCTTCATTATGATTTTCAGGAACAGTATTACTATCGTCGTTTTGAATAAAGTATGTTCTAAGCAATAATTTATGAAGAGGTCCATTATAAATTTCACTCCTTATCCTAGTTTCCAATTCTGCCTCTTTTTTTTTATAAAAATCCTCAAATTTAAAATAATCATTCGTACCTCTAAAGGTTTGTAATTCACCATATTGAATAAGAAATTCTATATCTTCTCTTAACTTTTCAAAAAAATAAATTACTCTTGCTGCCTGACCTTTTATTAATCTACAAGACATGAAGTAATGAATTCCATCTGGTAAATCATCTATAAGTTCATTGCTATCCTTTACAAATACTCGTTCTAATTCTGCTTTCCTTCCATTCATAGAAGCAGAAGCATTTATAGCCCTATTCTTCTCTTTTACATTTTCTAAAAAGGTCTTATTTTCATCACCTGAGAATATAGTATTCCATGGAACAGGATCTCTAGAAACATTTAGTTTTTTCATTGCACCAGATTCATTTGCAGGAAGGGCAAATCCAGATTCTTTCTCCATATCTAATTTGTATACACCTGACGGATAAGCAGCCCATTTTCCAAATTCCTTTTGTACCAAAAAAGGATAGTAGAGGAATTTAGGAAGTTTATCACCAGGATAATAAACATGAACAGTATCTTTTAATAGTGCTTTGGTTTCTTCAGATTCTGGTTTACGAAAAACTTCAGGATTCGTTGCCATCTTTTTCCAAATAGCTTCTCCACGATATGCTTTTACAGGTTTTCCGTGTTCTGCCAAAAGAACTATTATTTTTCCATCAGGAACCGTTCTACGATCCTCAAATTCAATTGGGACTTCATTTCCGTGACCCATCCAGACAAAAACATCTCGTGAAGAAATTTCTTTTCTTCGGGGGATGTTGGGATCATTTGCCCCTGCAGCCCTTGGTCCAGACATACTATTCTAAGTAAATAATTTACTCTGGATCCATAATATCCTCTAAAACCGCTCCTAAAACGAGCCCACCCACGAAGGCTGTTCCTGGAGATGTACGATTTTGTTGCTGCGGATAGGCAGGATAGGTTGTGTACATTTGCGGTACTTGGTACTGCTGCTGTTGCATTTGTCCTGGCATAGTAGCATAGGTGTACTGAGGATTTTGATACACTGGTTGTTGATATCCCTGCGGAGGATACATAGGTGGAGGATACATAGGAGGTGCAGAGGGTTTTACAAAAGGTGCTTCTGTAACATAGGTTGTTCTCATTGTATGGGGCGGGGGAGGAGGGTCGGACCAACAGATTCCCATTTCTACCTTCTCCATAGAAAAATCTTTACGTATACCCATTACGGTACTAAAATCTCAAGAGAGAGTAGATGTCAGCGCCAGCAGCAGCAGGAGCATCAGCACCAGGTGCGGCGGGGCCGCCCGCCATTCCGCAATATGCGTTAGTAATTGTATCTCATAAGAATGGGGATATACGTAGTACTTTTATGGGACAGGAATCCGTTTATATTGAAAGAGCAAGTGATGGAAAAACATTTCGTAGTTATCCAGTAAATGCTGATACAAATGAAAAAAGACTTGCTGCTGCAAAATCAGATCCAAACTTTATGAGATATATGAGCTCTCGTGTAGTTTTGAAAAGGATGCATGATAATAGTTCATTTAAATATACGTTGCAGCGCGTAAGTCCATTATCTAAATGGGGATTTCCAAAAGGTGAACTTCTCCCTGGTGAAACTCCTAAACAAGGTGCTATACGAGAATTTTTGGAAGAGACAGGATTTGCCCTTGATGAAAATAAACTAATACTTACAAGAAATGTTATGATGCATGGTAAAAATTATACTCTTTTTTATTATAAAGCAAGTGATGCTGAAAAGGCTGGAATTGAGGCAGCCTATGCAGCAAAGGTTGCAAATAGAGAAGGAGAACTCTTTAATGCTAGATTTTTATCAATTCCACAAATTATATCTAAGAATATAGAAGATATATTAAATAGAATATCATCTGTAGCATTTGATTATTATTTAGAAGATATAATTGAAAACATACAGCAAGGTACATTATTCTTTGGAGGAGCTAAAAAAAGAAAACTTACCAAAAGAAACAAAAATAAAAAATCTAAGTTTACTCGTCGCAAGTAAGAAATAAATAGGAATTAATTCTTATTTGTGTTATCATATACCTTATAATTAATGTTTTCTACTTTTACGTTTCTTGTGTAGCTTTTTCTTCTTCCATGTTTTACGTTTTCCACCATAATTTGCTCCCGCGGCAGCATCCTTTCGCTTTAACGCTTCCCTCTGATTGCGAAGATTTCCTCGCTCTCCTGATAAGTAACTTCCAAGTACACTCATGGCACCTTGTGTATTACTAAATACAGAAGATACCTCTTTTCCTTTGATAAGCGCTCCAGGACGACCAAGCGTTTGTTGGAAGGCTGCAAGGTTTCGTCCTCGCTTTTGTGCATTTAATTTATTAATTTCGTGTTTGAACTTCTCTTCAATCTCCTTGATAGTCAAATCACTGTAGGAATTTAATTCATATACATACCGTTCATAGATCATCTGATAGTCATATTTAAGATACATATTCTCACCAAATGAAAAATTCTCTAATGAATCAGGAAGATCTGGTATTTCACTTATATTCGTTCCATTGCAGCGAAGCGTAATAAGTCCAGACGGTAATAAGGGCAAAAAGTCAAGAGGACAATTATTTACAATAAGTGTTCTTAAAGTTCTGGGAAGTTTTGGAAGACTTCTTAAATTTGTGTTATTTACCTCTAGAACTTCCAACCCAGGAGGGAGAGATCCAATCTTTTCCAAGGGAGCAAAACTGTACGAAAGTTCTTTGAGTTGAGAATCAGGTGAAAAATCTGGTAACTCAGTTATTTGGTTAGATGAACACATGAGTGTTTGAAGTGTAGATGGAAGAGGAGGTAAACTTTTTAACTTATTTATTTGGCAATTAAGATGAATTAATCCAGAAGGAAGCCTCGCAGGAAGTTCAGTAAGTTGATTATCATAGCAATTCAATACTAAGAGTGAATCGGGAAGTTTTGTAATCTTTGTTAAATTATTTTGTCCGCATTTCAGAATCTGAACACCCTCAGGAATTTCAGGTAACTCTTCTAATTCAATTCCTGAGAGATTTAAAGTTTTTCTATCTAATTCTTCCATTTCTTGAAATCTTTCTCGTATTGCAAGATCTCTATTGAAATGATGCTCCATCTACTTAGTCCCAATATTTACACCCTTCCTGAGGAGTTAAAATAGGACTATTGAGAAGATTTGTGAAATTCTCATGAGTTAAATAATTCATAATATAATAATTATAATTTTCAAAAAATTCGGTTACATTTCTGGCAAGAACAAATAACGTGAGTTTGAGAGGATCTGAAACAACACTGTACTGATACTGATCATTGATAACAGGGCCGAGTTGATAGACCCAATAAGGAGCAGGAAACTCCGTCGTTTGAAGATTCACTGTGAGTTCACCAGGTTTCTTAGGATCAGCGGCCTCAGCCCAGCCAAAAATCTGACGTTCAGGTCCATCTAGTGAATACTGACGCTCTCGGTTCCAAACACTGATCGTGTTATTGGGATAAAGCCCATAATCTGCAGTATCACAAAAAGAACTATTCTCAAACGTGGCATCTACAAATAAATCAGAGTAGACTTGATACCAACGTCCAAGATATTGGGTGCGATTGAGTTCAGCCACTTGGGCAAAAGAAAAAGCAGTATAGGCAGCAAATAAAAGAGAAGAGAGAGCAAACATCCTATAGTATAGACGTGTTCAGAGTTTAGGTCTCATAATGAACAGTAAGTCTCTCTTTATAAAGTAATTGGTGATAAATGATTGATCCCAAAATGACCATGGCTATAATTCTTGCCTCTTCTTCATACATAGGATTCTCATACAACTTTTCTAAATCCCATTTTAATTCATAGGTTCCATGAAGATCACTTTCATATTTCTCAAAATCTGGCATTTCCATATTATAATTAAAAACGATAGATTCTAATTCCTTATAAATCAGTTCCATATCTTTCTGTTCCCATTCATGAACTAGATATCCATCCTTTGAAAGATCCCAGCGATAAATTCCCGCAAATCTTCTTATATCGGATGATGATTGTATTCCAAAACGGAACTTGTATTCAAGATCTGTATTGAAAAATGCATACCGACCCATCTCACCTTATTTTATAGAATAAAAAAACTTTAATATAAAGAACGTTCAATTTCAAGGGCGGCTACACAACCAGATGCAGCCGCAGTAATCGCTTGTCTATAATGAGGATCTTGGACATCTCCTGCTGCCCAGATTCCCTTGCAAGAGGTTTCACCTTTGCGATTTGTAACAATATATCCATTTGCATCTATATCTACTAAATTCTTCACAATGTCTGAATTTGGGGTATGACCAATCGCCACAAAAAGTCCACGCACCTCCAACGCATTTACAACTCCAGTTTCTGCATGCTTTACAAGAATTTTTTCAAGGTGTGCACCTCCTTGAACTTCTTCTACAGTTGATTGCCAAATTGGAATAATCTTTGGATTGGAGAGTACACGATCTCCCATAATTTTACTTGCGCGCATCACATCTTTTCTTATGATCATGTACACCTTTGAAGCCGTTTGCGCTAAATGCAATGCCTCTTCACAAGCAGAATCACCGCCTCCTACAACAGCGATAGGTACATTTCTGTAGACTGGGAGGCCTCCATCACAGACAGCACACGTGCTAATTCCTTTGTGCCAGAAATTATCATATCCTGGAATGTAAAGGCGATTGGGAGTTGAACCTGTTGCAATAAGAACTGCACGCGAGGAATAGGTATTGGATGCAGTATACACTTGAAAGAGATTACCAACCTGTTCTACTTTTGTAGCAGTTTCAGACCGAATTTCAGTTCCAAATCGCGCAGATTGTTCTCGGAATCTATCTGTGAGATCAAACCCATCAATGCCTTGAGGAAATCCTGGAAAGTTCTCTACCACTTTTGTTGTTGTCAGTAAACCTCCTGCAACCACTTCACCTGATGAATCTCCTTCCAGAAGAAGTGGGTGTAAATTTGCCCTTGCTAGATACAGGGCAGCCGTGTGTCCAGCAGGTCCTGAGCCAATAATAATAGCATTATAGATGGAAACCATTCTACTTTACAATAGAATTTATTACTTAAGTTCTTTAGTAGGCATATACTCTTCTAGTGCAGCAAGTGCCAAGGGGTCAGGATTCGGCATATCCCAACGTACTGAAGTTTGTTCTACTGGAACTCTGTACTGTGACCAATAGGCAATTTCTTTGGGTCTAGGCTTGCTGTTCACATGTTTGCAACCATCTGCACAGATGACTGTAATGCGACTAGGCTCAACAATTACACGCGTAATTTGTAAGGGGGTTAACGGAATGCGTTGTGCAGTTTTCGCTGTGCGCTGCATGAAAAAAATGTAAGTGCTGCTCATCTAATTATATTCTGCTCGTGAAGTTTAAACCATTTCTTTTTAAATAATCACCTTGTACACTGCTTGAATTGCTTTTCTTAGAGCCTTCAGATTGGCTCCCACAACTTCTTGCTTAATCCTACCACCTTGATACAAATGGAAGATAGGAGAACGTTCTGGTCCACGATGAAGAGCAGGAGAAGTATCATTGCATCTGCATTGAAATTCCTTGGGCCAAAGAAGAGGTTCTGTGTGATTTACCGAAACTGCACGATAATGAATAAGTTCTTCCTTTGAATTCTGTTGAACTTGCTTGACCATATTATCAATCTCTACTGCAATATTTTTGTACCCCTTGCAATTGAAATTCACCCAACCCATGATCACATTCATCTGATAAGCATCAATCGTTGAATATTTCGGGTCTACTTCCGCTTCTGTCTGAGTGCTCGCATCCTGGAATTCTATCGGCTTTTCTTTCAGAATCTTGTGATGTCCTTGCGTAATTCTCCCATCTTGAACAGTTAGAATTACATCACAAACCTCTTTCAACTTCGGACTCACCTTTTCCTTTGGTGTGTGAATCACAAGAATCCCAAAGTTCTTTCCGTGACGATGAATTTCCTCTGCAATTGTAATAAAGTCTGTATCGCGAGAGGCAATAATGAAATGCTTTATATCTGGATTTCGTAGATCCTTCATGATTTCAATATTAATCCGAAAGTCTACCTTATCCTTCTCATCCTTTCGCTTTTCACAAAGGATCTTCTCATGTGGTCCCTCAATTTGTTCTGGCAGTGCACCCATCTTACTTTTTTGAGATCCAACGAATTTCTTCACGAGAATTTGAGTTCCAAAGTCTTTGTTCAGAAGTTTATCAATGGCCTTCGTGTAAGCGAATTGGTCAACATCAAAGTAAATTGCAGCGGCCATGGTTGTACTATTTATTGTCGCAAAATGAATTTCAAATTTATGACAATAAAAAAGGGGGCCCCTACCCTAGCAGCCAGGAGGTTCGCAGGAATCTAGTGATCCTATAACCTTTGGTCCTGGATTTGAAAGAAAGTGTAAGAATTTAGAGTTTTGAGATTTACTCGTTAGGAGTTGACATGAGAAATGGTTTCGCCCGAATTCCGCGATGAAATCATCTTCTCATAATGAGAGTTGGAAGTTTAGAGTTGCTCGCTGAGTTTTAACAGAACGGATTATTCCAAACGGAATAATGCGTAGATGTAATTAACACTGCACAGCGATAACGTCCGCTGCCAACGACTAGTTTGCTCTTCACTAGAGTAGGGGGGGGGTTATATATAGAATTTAATATCCAGCAATATTATTCTCACGAATACAAATACATCCAACAGTAATAAGTGATGCAATTGTTACGCCAGCTGCAAGGAAAGCGGGATTTCCAGAAACACCACCTATAATAGCAAGAATAATAGATCCAACAAAGAGAAGTGTAAATGCTGTAGCAGTAAATTTAAGAGTTTTTTCCTTCATTTTGCTCAACAGTTTATTTTGAAAGGTTCACATCAAATTTTAGTATTCGGTTGCCTGAGGCTTGTAACAAGGGACCACCACCTTAGAAGAGCAGACTGGGACTTCAATAGTCGTCTTTCCATTCGCCTCAGAAAGAACCCAGTCTACATTCGTCTGGAAATTGGTGATTTCCTCCTCAAGCTCTGCAATCTTTGTTGCAAGGTCAAGAGGATCCACCAAGTCTACCTTGTTATTGGCACGGAAGGTGTTGGTGAGTGCCGCCAAGGTGTCAGGATTCGTCTTCACATCCTTGCCCAACTCAGACTGGAGGAGTCGCTCCAACCGAGTGTCAAGTCCACTCTTGGTTGACTCATAGGCCTTTCGCGCATCCTGGAGCTGTGTCTTCATAGACTCCAAGAGTGACTCCTGATACTCAATGGAGCGCTTGTGCTCAATTGCCTCTGCAATCGTACCTTCCCAAGCACCCACCTTCACCTTCGTACTTGCATTCGCCATGACGATGGCCTTCTTAATGGAGTCACGACGCTTGACCAAATCCATATAGGACTGGTACTCTGCTGCAGCACGGGCCTTGAGCTTCTCTACATCCACTCGGTTTGACTCTGTGCTAACGTCTACCCACTTCAAATGCTTGAGGTGCGTCTGAATTCGCTTATCCAAAAGCTTCAACTCAGCAAGACCTTGTGTGATACTCATAGTTTGACTCATCTTTGTTTGAACATAAATTTGAGTGTTTAGGCTTTCAATTTTTTGTCACAAAGGAAGTAGATGCCTGAACTTTGCAGATATAGAATGTGTCATAATTTGGGAAGTAGTTCGTTCTTCGGATACTGTAATGAAAGGCATTATGAAAGAGGAAAACTGGATGAACTGAAAGAAGCATATGAAAAGCAACTTGCAAAAGTAAAGGAGTTGGAAAAGAAAACTACTTTGGCATATACTCCTTCAGCTTCTTCGGTGGAGACCTCACAATCAAAATAGGTGTTGTTTCTTTCTTTTCAGGTATTTTCTCTATTAATTTTTCAATAGATCCTTTCTTTATTAGTTTTGCTTGTTTTCTTTTCTTATATAAATCACAACAATATGTAGTAATGCCTATTCCAGCAATGATACTGCACCCTATAAGAGCACCGATCCCTCCAGGATCCATATGTATACTGGTGCTCAAGTTTTAGGTGAATTTAAGATTTCTGAACAGCCAGCATCCAATTATCTTTCGGTTGTGTTCCATCCGTTTCCACTTCAAAGAAAGCAAATGCACATGTTGGATATTTCTCTTTCCATTCTTTAAGAAGGTTGAAAAAATATTCTCTATTTTCTTCATGAATATCCTCAATAAGATAAACGCCTCCTTTTTTCACTTTATGAATACTTTCTTCAAAGAAAATCTTATTTGCAAAAGGGGCATGGAGCCCATCTTCAATTAGAATATCAAACTGTATATCGTTCAAGTCCTCATTGGTCCACATTTCATGGATGACTTTGGGATCTGTCTGATCACAGTAGAAGGTTTTAATTCTGCACTTACAATGATCAAAAAGACATCCTTTGTCAATATCTGCACCATAGATATCTGCATCTGAAAAATATCGGCTCCATCCATACAAACTGGCCCCTGGTTTCCCATGGGCCCCCATATTGGAAGAAACATCAGTATTATTTGTTCCAATGCCTAACTCAAAAACCTTGAGTGGCTGAGTTCTTACAGGTTGAAAGAGAGCATTGTAAAATCGCGTGTAATAATGCCAAATAGGACCCTTATCACTTCCATTTAAATCCATAATGTAATCTAACTCTGTACTATCCACTTGTGTATACGTTTTTACAGCATTTTCAAGATCCATTATCTACTTTTAGAATGATTGACTATTTAGACCGCTAAAAAATAAAATTGAAGGCGGATCACGCATGGAAGGTTGTATGGATTCCCTTCCCACAACTACTATGCAAAATATCTTTATCTTGAGCCAAAAGGGAGCGGAGGTGATTGATGACCTTCACCTTTATCTTCTTGATTATGTTCGCATTCTTGAAAAGAAACTTCGTGTTCTAAAGGATGAAGTGAAGAAGAATCCTGATGCCAAGGCAGAACTGAAGCCTCAAATGTCTACTCTTCGCAAAATGCGTGATAATGCCTATGATGTTCTAGATGATCTTGAATTTAAGTTCAATTCAAATGTAAATGAGGAAAGTGTTGAGAACAGTGAATAGGGTGTGCCTAAAAAAATAGAAGTATACTGAATAGGGGATGCTGAAATTTCTAAGCATACTTACATCATTCTTTACATTAATACATGCGGATTTTTTACAAGCGAACGTGCAACCTGCGCCTCTTATTGAATGGAACCAAGTACCGACCACATACTACACCGGTCAACGAATCAATGTTACATGGAACTATGATACTTTTTTACCAACTGACCAAGTGAGACTAACCTATGTTGGGGCAGGTGGAACAAGAACACTTACATCCACTGCTCCAGCAACCGATGGAACATTTGCTGTTAGACTGAGTGACAGTACTAATGGACTTGCCACAAATGTACCTCTCACCCTGGCATTAGCAACGAATGCATCCTCTACAATCAATACACAAGAACAAATAACGATTCTTCAAAGTAAAATACAAAATATCAACGTTTACGATGGAACTCGTTTAATGGTTTCTGGTCAAAGTGCTGTGTGTGATGATAGAATTTTTAGTGTACAGTGGAGAGGACTTGGCCAAGCCCAATTTGGGAGCGCATCGGTTACCTTCAATAGTAACGGAGGTGGAGGAGGACAATTTGGTAACGCAATGACAGGAATTCCTGTGACTTCTGCCAATATGACAGTGAACTTTACTTGTGTCCGAACTCTTACACCCTCTACCTTTCGTACCTATTCCTTCGCTATTTCAGTCGCCGAACCAGGTCAAAACGCCTATACAGGAACTTCCTCTTCTTTTTCTCTTTCCCAAGCACCTACTCCTTCCAACACACCTTCTACAACTCCAACATCTTCAAAAACTCCTTCAGTCACACCGTCACAAACTCCATCACCCTCTGTAACACCGTCTCAAACTCCTACACCAAGTCCTACCAATACACCTACCCCTAGCCCTTCATCATCTAGAACACCGTCACCCTCTACAACTGAAACAGCACGTCCAAGCATAGATTATGCTGCAATTGCTG
>JACCDT010051219.1_pt1 | contig 24380 bp, 15 predicted proteins | sample 7446291 | NCBI WGS metagenome assembly JACCDT01 (sample SAMN15323446, study PRJNA562643) | freshwater metagenome | isolation source: river surface water | place: USA:Blue River Watershed | collected 2017-08-17 | reverse complement strand
TCGTTTGAACTACTGCTGCTGCGGCGACACCTAAAGATACTTGAGGAACAATCGTTCCACCTACAGTAATACGAAAATGACCCTTAATGAAAGCATACCCAGTACTAGTGGTATTCGAAGAAGTTAAAGCAGTATTGGCACCAGTATTCCAAGTTCCTTGAAGAGTATTAGCAGTTGTGAATGCAGACTTTGTAGCAGAAGCATACCAACCTTCAGTTTTTGTTGCTCCTCCACCAAGAGCAAATCCAAAAGAACCGTTAGTACCAGTACTCATAGATGTAAGAGCATAAAAACACTCAAACTTATATGTACCTACTGGTAAAGTAAGTGCTCCACCTGCAGGACCACCACCACCATCAAACAGTGGTTGAGCAGCTTGCTGAGAGGTTAATGTGTTTGCAGAAGATAAAACAATTAAATGTTCTGTTGGAATCACTCCTCTTGTACTCGCAGCAGGAGATCCATAAAATGCTGTTCCATCAAATTGAACTTCACCAGAAACCGCAGTTGCTAAAGCAGAAGCAGTGAAATCAACTACACCATCCACTAGCAAATTACCATAAACTCTAGTTCCACTTTTGAGTTTTGCCATATAATTACATTTTTTGAGTATTTATGTTTAATACCTATTTAATATCATTCTGTAGAGTTGTTTAATTTCTAAATCAGATAATTGTCTAGCATAAACTAAAAAACTAGAAATTTGACCAGAAAAATATCCAGGACTTACATCTGCTAAGGAAGCACCAAGAGAAACATCTGATCCAGATGCCGTATTAATTGCAGTAGCTCCACTAGTAACTGTTACATCAGTTATTAAATTACCATCAATATAAATTTTAATGTCATTTGCAGTTCCATTATTTGGGCAAGAAGTTGCAACCATATGCCATTTTCCATCTATAACGGAAGGTGCTGTTGTTCCAGCAGTAACGGCACCTGTACCAATTTCTGTTCTAACTTTATAAGTCGTTGTATCTAAAGATAAATTCCATTTTGAACCAGCAGTCGTAGTTCCCCATCCAAAAAGTCTATAAAAAACATTAGGTGTATTCACCTTAAACCAAACAATAGAAGTTCTTGCACCAGTTCCAAGTATTCCTTTGTAACCAGAATATGTTATATAATCATCAACTCCATCAAAATTAACAACACCAGTATTATCAGAACTCCAATATCCACCATTAACACTCGCACCAGATCGACTGTTAGGAAATAAAAGACCAGTTAAATCATTCAAAGTAACAGAATAATCTATTGGGGCTTGATCTGTAACACTATTTGCAGGATAAGCTCTATTAAATCCCCAAATAATTCTTGCAGCACCTGCTCGTCCAGCACCTCCAGTACCAGCATTATCTGCTCTTCCTCCACCTCCACCACCATATTGTCCTCCAAGACCTGATGTATTTCCACCACCAGCAGTTCCACCAGAACCGCCACCGCCACCTCCACCACTTGTAGTTCCTCCAGTTTCATTGGAACCAGATCCTAATATTCCAACTCCACCACCGCCTCCTGCGATGTTTGCAGTTGTTCCAGAATATCCACCACCACCTCCTCCACCACCACCTGCACTAGCAGATCCAACAGCATTATAAGCTCCTCCAGCACCTCCATTACCAGTATATCCACCGGCACCGCCTCCTCCAGTTCCTCCAGAGTTATTAGACCCAGTGCCACCTGCACCTCCAGTACCACCTCCAGCTCTGGTAAGTCCTCCAGAGGATCCACCAGCACCACTGCCATTATTTCTATTTTGTCCTCCCCCTCCTCCACCTCCAGAAAGAAGTATAGTTGCTCCACTTGAAATTGTTGTATTTCCACCTTGACTTCCATCACCACCATTAGAGGAATTTCCTCCAGCACCAACTACAACTGTGAGACCTTCTCCTGGTGTTACTGCAATAGCATTTCCATATGAGAGTCCACCACCACCTCCTCCAGAGTTAGTTTCACCTATTCCACCATCTCCACCACCACCGCCACCGCCACCACCAACACAGACTGCACAAATTTCAGTCACTCCAATGGGGACAGTAAATGTAAAAGTTCCTGCTGTGGTGTATGCTTGTTGTCCTATAGGATTAGATATACTATAAGAAATTGCAGCATCATTATAAAGAACGACTGCATCTGCAGAATAATCTGTAGATGGTACAAATACAGTAAAAGGATCAACTTCATTAATTGAGTCTAAAACAATCAAACCACCCGTAGAGGTGGCACTCATTCTTTTAGACCCACTTAATGTTGTTGAAGTATTTTCATCAAACTCATTAGAATAAGCAGTTCCATCACTACCTATTCTAAATTTAGTCACTACAGTTTCGTCATAATCATATGCGAAAAAAGTGCCAATACTACTGAGTCTTCCTACTACTGTCATAAATTATCAGGTTGTTCCGATTCCAACTCCTTGATTAGTATCTACAGTAATCCAAGGTAATGAGTTTCCATTATCTTCTGTAACTGGATTAACTTGTTCTTCAATTTGTTTTGCAATTACATCATTTACGTGTTCTTCATAACCACCAATAACAATAGATTGAATCCAAGAAAGTACCATTTCTTCTGTCAAATCTTTATACTCAACAAAATTATCTGGATCTACTGTTGCAAGATCGAATGGAGTAGCCCCAGAAAAAACACCTTGATTTCCATTTTCATCAGTACCAATTTTTTTCCAATAAGTCTGGACAACTACATTGCTAAGAGATGATGTGTCCTTTCTTTTAATACTAGTAATTTCCCAAGTATAGTTCATTTTTGAGGCAACTCCGTTCTTTCGTTTTCTTCTGGTCGAATACCATTTGCAGCAAGGTATTCAATAATACCTTGCTGTTTCGTAAACTGTTCTTTTCTTAATGAAAGAGCATTATTTAATTCTGTAATTTCGGTCGCAAGTTTTCTTTGAGACTCAAGAATACTGCGTAGATGAGATTCGTGATCAATCATTGTCTTTTCAATTTATTAAATTGATATCTGCATTATTTATACTATCAAGGAATATAATCAAAATCTAAACTATCTGCTGCTTCATTATAATAAATTTCAAATCTTTGAGCAGAGTCTGATGATTCTGCACGGAATGCTCCTTCAGCTGCTACACTACCAGCAACATTAATAGAAATACCAGCGTTGTTTAAATCTGCATAATAAGCAGTAGCAACAGAGTCATAGAAAATTGGAGATGCTACTGCATTTGCTGCAACCAAATAACCAGCATTATTTAAAGTCATTACTTCAGTAAATGAAGTTACAGAGTTGGATTTATACCATTTATGAGTATCACCAGAATAATATGATACTGTAGAAGCATGAACTCCAAATCCCGCAACCCACGTGCTTGCATCATTTAAAAGTTGAATTTTATTTGGGCCTCTTGCAGCATCTGAATAATCATTATCAAACACTAACCTTCCATTCATTGAAGACAATGCCGTGGCACCATTTGCACCTACATTACTATTAATTGTTAGGTTAACTTCATTCATGGTCAGTTGACCAGTCATTGTATCACCTGATTTCAATACATTAAGAGAGGAAGAACCAGTTAATGAAACATTTCCTCCACTATAAGTTAAAGCACCACCATATGAAAGTAAGAAATAATCAGTGGGATTATTGTCACTACCTCCACCTGGAGCAATATAAACACCACCAGAATAACTAGCCGCTCCTGCTCTATAAGATCCTAAACTTAAAACTTGTCTATATCCACCAGTTACAAGAGTTCTTTGTACTAAGAACGGTGTGAATCCACCGGAAACAGCATTTACTTCAGGAACATAAATTGGATATGTATTTGAAATAGTAAGTGATGAAATTGCAGCATATGTTGATGGACTAGCTACTGTAAGTTGACCAGTCATTGCGTCACCTGCTTTCAGCACATTATTTGAAGCAGAACCTGTCAATGAAGCAGTAATTGTACCAGCACTAAAGTTACCTGAAGCATCTCTTCTTACAAGAGTATTAGCGGTATTTGCATTATCTTGCTGGATGGCATTCATCGACTCACCAGCAGAGAGAACTATTCCGTTATTAAAATAAACTGACTCATTTGTAGATTCACTATTTCTTACACAAATTAATACCCAATCATGTGGAATATCTAAATTTGCTGTATAAGAAGCAACACGGAAGTTTGCTGCAAGAGAAGTGTTTGCAGAACCAATTGGAAGAATGTAATAAAGTGCTTCCCATTGAGCAAGAGGGATTCCAGCAGCAGTTGCAGTTTTATTTGCTGCTCCTCCAACTCCAGTAATTGTTCCTGATGTTGGGCAAGTAATATCAAAGTAACCAGCAGTTGAGAAATTAGTTCCTCTTCCGCTTGATATTACAATAAATCTTGCAGTCCAAAGAACATTATAAGATGCATCAACTGTAATTGTTCCGCCACCAGTGATGCTTCTATTTGCTCTGAGTGATTCTACAACAGGAATATAATTTCCTGCGTGCCATACTTTATACTTTACTGCACCATAACTCCACCCACCAACAAACAAATCATTCGTTGTTCCATCAATTCCAAAGTGTGCAGCATAATCTCCAGAAACGTGGAAAGATAAGAATGAATCAGCATTTGCAGTAGCTTGAAATAATTGTAAAGTATTTACTGTGGTGTTGGTACTTCCAGATGCACCTGCAGGTAATGTGACTTGGAAAACACCACTAGCAGAACCTGACCAAGTTGTTGTTGTATCACTTCTTAAGAAACTTCCTGAATTTATACCATCAAGTAGGTCAGCATTTAAATTAGAAACAAGAGTTGTTGAAGTAACTGTAAGTGGTGCTGTTCCTGTTGGTATTGTTGATATTAATTGAGTTCCTGTTACAGTTCCGTTAGAAGATAAGTTTCCAGTAACTGAAACTGAACTACCTAAAATATTTGTTGCATAACCAGAAGAACCTAAATTTAATGGTCCACCATCATTTCTAAAGGTTAAACCATTTGCTCCACCATCAGCAGTTCTTGTTGAACTATTAAGGAAAAATGCAAGTTTATTGCCAGTATCATTATCTGCTCCCATTATACTATTGTAAGCATTAGATGCTGCTACACCACTTCCAGTAATTCTCCAATTTGAATAAAAATGAAAATTATTAACATAGGCAATTGAAGATACTGTTCTACCAAAAGTAGCATCATTGTTTATTAGGTTTATATAAAGAGGCCATGCACCGTCAACCTGTGACCAACCTCCTGTTCCTAAATCATTTCCTCCACGAAGAATGTATAATAAATTGTCATTACAATGCAAATAAGCAGTATTATGATTACTATCTCTAAAGGTTATCGTTGGTGAAGTACCTCTTAAGATAAAATCATTTGCAGTCCAATAAGAAGCTGTATCAGCTTGATTATAAAAAGTAGTTGCATAATCTCCAAATGCCCAATTTGAAGCATTATTAGAAGTTTTTACTAATGAAGCAGTTCTAGTAGTTTCAACTGTTGTGGGGAGTGTTGTAACAAAATCAATTAACCAATCGCTACCCCATGCTTCTGCTTGTCCACCAAAACCACATTGAACATCTGTAATAAAAACTTGTGGATATGACCAAGTAGTACCCACTTCTCCAATTGTTATGAAATCTCTAGCAGTATCATCACCAAATCTTACAGTAAATGCTCCTCTACTCGCATCAGTAAGTTGAGTCGCAAAAACATTAATCCAACCACCTAGTGAGTAATTATATCCACCAATTTGAAACTCTGTGCTATATCCAGTATTATATTCATATATTTTAACAGTAAACCGAAGCATTGTTGCAGAATTTCTTCTATTTGCTGGAAGACGAATACGAATTGCACCAGTTACTGTTGCTGTATTTGTTGTATAAAAACCACCACTAGGACTTAAAAATCTTGTAACTGATGAATCATAAAGATTTACTATATTTTGTGCATTTGTTACAGATGTTGATGCTGGATTCAGATAATAACCAGTATTATCAGAATCATAGAAAAGTGGAGATCTAAATGAACCAGTGGCAGTTACAAAATTGCCTGTGTTAATGTTCATTGCATTAACATTAGCTGCTGTAAGATCTGCACTGGATCCATTTACCCAGAAACGCATTCCACCATCAGCAACACTATGATCAACACCAATACCAGAATACTTGGTATTATTGGAATTGAATACAATAACAGGAAATGTTGAAACCAAGTATAAGTTTCTATTCCAAGAACCTGTCATTGCAGTTCCACCATTATTGGTGAGAGTTCCATTCAAGTTACTACCAGAACCTGGATCCAAATAGTAAGCAGTAACAGCAGAGTCGTAGAAAATAGGTGCTCTAAAGTCCCCAGTTGCACTAAACGTACCACTAGCAAATAAAGTCGCAATATTACTAGTTCCTGCATACCACTTAAATGCATATCCGCTTCCTGGAATAGAAGACCATAATGTAGCACTTTCAATACCAAGTGCATAATCTACAAGAGATGAAGTTAGTTCTGGATATAAAACTATCTTGGTTCCAACACTTCTTGTTGTAAATGTAGGGGCAGCAACACCAACACCACCACCAACAAAGTCAATTCTATTACCTGTTGCACCATTTAAGAATATTTGACCACCACCAGTTGCAGTATTATTTGCAAGAGTAGAAACAATTTGATTACTAAAAGTCTGAGAACCACTCCAGGTATTAGTACCATCTAAAAGTGGAATTGTATTACCTGATGTTCCAGTGTTCTTGCCATCAAGTAAATCAGCATTTAAGTTAGTAACAAGAGTTGTTGAAGTAACTGTAAGTGGTGCTGTTCCTGTTGCTACTGTAGAAACAAATCTTGATGCAGTAGAAACTCCAGTAACTATAGTATCACCAACAACATGAAGTTTTGATGTTGGATTTATTGTACCTACTCCAACATTTCCACCATAAGGTGCAAGTTCAATAACTCCACTAGCATCAACATCAATACTTGGAATACCAGAAACATCATTGACAGAGAATATGGAACCAGATGTGAGGTTATTGGTAATAGAGAACAACTGACCAGCAGAACCTTCCCAACTTAAAGTTCCACCATTTAACTCATAAGGTTTTTGAGTAATGTGTTGTCCTGTTGCAGAACCAGCAGCAACAAGAAGATTTCCTTGAACATGAAGTTTTTGTAGAGGAATATTGGTTGCTACACCAACATTACCACTATCATCAATAACCATTCTCTCCGCGATATCATTACCAGTCGCATTACTGGTTGCAAATTTTAAACCACCACCAAATCCACCACTAACATTTCGTTTATAACCATATATTGCACCAGTTACTATATTAGCAGTACTACCACTAAACCATCTTTGAGCAAACTTAATACCTGCACCATTAGAACCAGCAGCATCACCAAAATCTGTCTGTAATAATAATCCAGAACTTTGTGCATTAATTGTTGCATTATTACTTTCAGTGATACTAATTTGTGGAGATCTAATATCAAGCATTGATTTCGGAGCTGCGCTTCCTATACCAACACGACCAAGTGTAGTTCCATCAGTTTTTGTGGCAAGAACAGTAAACCCATCCAAAGATTTGATTAAATCTAAATCTCCTCCATCTGCATTACCACTAACACCAGATGGATATTGATAAACTCCCCTAAGAGTCCAGTTTTTAGCGCCAGTGATTCCAGAATATCCTAAATCTATTATCCTGGCAACATTTTTTGCTGTACTAGTAGAATCTAAAATTACCTTTAGATTTCCATTCACTTCAAGTTTTTCTGATGGATTTGTAACACCAACTCCAAAATTACCAGAAACATAACCACCACCAGTAATCTGAAGTCTTTGTGATGCTGTTCCTGTTTCTGAAAATGATCCAACTAAAAGATTTCTATTGGAACTAATTCTTGCGGCAGCAGTATTAGAAACATAAAAATCGTGAGTAAAATTAGAATGATATTGAATATCTCCTGTAATACCAACACCAAATCCATATTGTTCTGTTCCACTATTATAAAGATAAATTTTGCACTTATCTCTTGTAACTCCATTAGAAGCACTAAGTCCAAGATCAATATAAGCTGGAGTTGCAGTTCCACCAGAAACACTAGTACCTAATAAAATATTGTTAGTTGTTGTGACATTACCTGCACTTGATATTCTAAATTTTTCAGTTAATGTTGAATTATTTGCCCCACCTGCAAAAGTTGCAACAACAAATGCACCAGCAGCAGTTCCAGCAGCTTCATTTATTGCCCTAAGAACAACACTTGGTCTGCTGGTTCCTCCAGCATCTCCAAAAGTACTTGTTCCAGATGTTGCCCCATTCCATAATTGGAATGCTATTTCAGCATAATCACTTGTAGTGGAGGTTTTATTTAATTTTAAATTTAATGTTAATGGAGATGTTGTAGATTCTAAATGTAATTTTTGATATGGATTTGTAACTCCTAATCCAAGATTACCACTAATATAAGCACCACTATTAACTTGAAGTGCTTGTGATGCTGTTCCTGTTGCGGATGCACTTCCTATAATGAAATTTCCAGAACTATCAGTAATCCAACGAGTTACACCAGCAGTAGCATCATAAAGATAAACATTTCCAGCAAGAGGAGCGCCAATAGTAGAACCACCTAAACCAAAATGATACTCTCTTCCTGATGCGCCACTGTTTTGTAAAATATAATAAGAGTATCCATTTGCAATATCTGTTCTATTTCTTATTGCACTATTCCCACCAGAAGTAAATACATCAAGTTTGAATGCCGGATTAGAAATTCCTAATCCAAGATTACCACTTATATAAGCACCACTATTAACTTGAAGGAGTTGTGATGCAGTTCCTGTTGCTGATGCACTTCCAGGAATAATAACATTTCCAGAAGTATCAATTTTTAATCTATAAGTATCTGCAGCACTGGTGAAAAGAAAATCTGCAGTTGCTGGAGATGCTTGGAGTGCTCTTATAATTACTCCCCAGTTTGCATCAGAATATATTGTTCCTGCTTCATAAGCTCCACCACTTCCAAAATGCAGTGCCTGTGATGATTTAATATCACCAGCCACATGTAATTTGTATGAAGGATTTGTAAAACCGACACCGACCGAACCACTTACATAACCACCACCAGTTACTTGAAGTTTTTGTGATGCAGTTCCTGTTAATGATGTTGCTCCTAATACAAACTCACCACTACCTTTAAGGTCTGCAAGTTGTGTGGTTGCAGCATACCAACGGTGTTGGAATGAATTTGATGCAGTTGGAACAGAACTCCATAAAGTAAAACCATCAATACCAATTGCATAATCAACAGCAGATGCAGTCAGTTCTGGTCGTAAAACTATTTTGGTTCCAGTGCTTCTTGTTGTAGTCGCTGGTGGATTAACTCCAACTTGCGCAAAATCAATTCTATTATTTGTTGCACCATTCAGGTATATTTGACCAGCACCAGTTGTAGCATCATTTGCTCTGGTTGAGATAATTTGACCAGTAAAGGTTTGATTACCACTCCAGGTATTAACACCATCTAGAAGTGGAATTGTATTACCTGATGTTCCTGTATTCTTACCATCAAGTAAGTCAGCATTTAAATTAGTAACAAGAGTTGTAGAAGAAACTGTAAATGGTGCCCCCGATGCTGAGGTAGAAACAAAACTTAATGCTGTTGCAACTCCAGTGACTAAAGTATCACCAACAACATGAAGTTTTGATGTTGGATTTGCGGTTCCTATACCAGTATTACCACCATAAGGGTTTAATAAAATAGTTCTATTTGCATTAACATCAATAATTGGAATACCCGAAATTGGATTGACGCTAAAGATAGATCCAGATGATAATGAATTGGATATCGAAAATAAGGTTCCCTCTGTTGCTTGGAAACTTAATGTACCACCATTGGTTGGATATACCGTCGCAGTAATTGTAGATGGGCCTGTTGATGCATCAGCACCTTTAAATTCTATCTTAGGATCTGAAGTTGAACCAATATTAGGTGTAATGATAATGTTTTTATCATTAAGTGCCATTCTACTATATCCCTTTTACTAGATATTTATTATATTCCAAAACGACTTCTGGACTCATTAAAGTTCTGTTGGATTTCTGTTGCTGTGAGTGCTCTGTTGTATATTTTAGTTAATGAAACATTTCCAGAATAATAATAACCTGAACTATATCCAGAACCAATTCTAAGAGGGGCTGAACTTGAACAATCTATAATATTTGTTGTTGTATTTTCAGTTGATAGTTGCCCATTAATAAAAAGAGAAAATTTATTAGAACTACGTCTCATTACAAAATTATACCATACATTTGAACTAACTGAAACAACTATCTCAGATCGTTCTAAAGGTGCCACTAAATCTTGTGTTATTCTTACTTGAATCTGCCCATCAACATTAAATATAAACCATCCAGTTCCATTAGGTGAATGTGGATCGTATTTTGAAACCAATCCTCTAGAACCACTAGAACCAACTGTTGGTTTACCCCAACAACTGACAGTAAAATTATTAGTTCCAAAATTACCTATACTTGAATTAGATATGTCTACATAATCATTAGTACCATCAAAAAGTAAAGAACCACGATTAGTATTACTTTCTCTAACACCATTCAATACTTCTCCATTATTACCTCTTCCAGTCAAATCTGCCCAACCACCACCTGTTGCTACTGTGGTTCCTCTGGTTCCTGCAACAAAATTGGTAACATAAGATTTCTGCTCCACTTGCATACATGACCAATCCCAAGAATAAACTCCACCAGTAACAGGAAACCAGTATGAAATCATAGTTCCATATGCAGGAGTATAAGTGTATGTTTTTCTCTCCCAAACACCTAAAGCACCTAAAGTAAACTGATAAAAATAATTATTAGCACTTCCTCCAGTATAGTTATAAATTTGATATTGAATGACTTTACCGACAGCATTTGCATTTGCTGCTCTAGTGTAAAAAGATACTGTAACTGGAGAACCTGCGGTCACAGCACAATCTACATTATAAGCCATTCCATCTTTTACATCATCTGTTCTAATGTAATGTAAACGAATGCAGTCATTTGCTGGTAGATTTGGTATTGCATTGAATTCACCATATCTCAATTCTTTTACAAGTCCAGAATTTGGTAAGTGTGGAGGGCCCCACCACATCGTAGGAAAACTTGTAGCATTTACAGATATTCTGGTATCATTTGCGATACTATCATAAACTTTATGAGTACCTGTGGATGAACTTATGTATCCTTGAGAACCATCTTGAGAATTGTTGTATGCATGGAGAGTGAATGTTGTGTCTGATAATTTCTTTACAAAATAGTTAGTTCCAGCAGTTACACCACCACCAGTAGTTTGTGGAGTTACAACATCATAAGTTCTTAAAGGATGATTTGTAGAAGTAGTGACAACATTACCAGTAACACTTGCTATTGTTCCTATAGAAAAATATGCGTTATTATTATATTGATTTGTGTTATAAGTTCCCCAAGCATTTCCAGTTGTTGGATAAGAGTTAACTGTTGGTGATGGAATTAAATTAGTAGTTGCCTCACCCTTAAAACTATTCCAGTCTGCTGCATCAAGAGCAAGAACTAATCCATTATCAACTATATCTGGGCCTGCAGTTGCTGCCATTTTTACCTCTTAGATGTTGAAACGACTTCTAATTGCATTGAAGTTTTGTAGGACTTCTGCTGCTGTGAGAACACGATTATAAGCAAGGACTTGTGCTATTTGTCCAGCAAAAACATCACAACATCCAACATAACCAACTCCAGGTAAAGATGAACTAAATGCAACATTTCCTCCAGCACCAGCAGTAATGGTTGCACTTCCAGAAGCAACCCCATCAATATAACCATATATTGTATAAGAACCAAGAACAGCAGCACGATCAAAAACAGCAGTCATCATATGCCAGTTTCCATCCATCAAATTACTTCCACCCAAACCACCTTCTTGATATCCAGAACCACCAGTTCCACCAATAAGATAATATATGGCACCAGTATTATATACACCAAATCTCCATCCATCAGCACTTCCAGTATTACTAAAAATAGTTTCTCTATCTCCTGCTGCCTTTACTGATAGATTTCTTCTTATAAAAGCACTTAAAGAAAATCCACCTGTAGTTGGGACTATTACACTGGACATATAAAACCCATTACCAGAATTTGCCCCAGATGTACTTGCAGGACTATTCATACTATAATCAAAATAACCAGCAGAATTATAAGTTACCTGCCCACCATATCCAGCATTATTTGTCCTTGTTGCTGTATTATTATTACCACTCAAATCAAACCAATATTCACCAGTTCCAGGATATGAGTTCCTATCTGCTGCGTCAAGAGCAAGGACTAATCCTGAAGTGACCATTGAAGGACCGTGAAAAAGTGCCATTTTATATACCAAACCTCCCTCTTAATGCATTGAAGTTTTGTTGCACTTCTGTTGCTGTGAGTGCTCTATTATAATGTCGGTAGCAAGCAACATTACCATTAAAAGGTTCAGATAAAGCTCCATTGTCTCCAATAATATAGTTATAATTTGAATTTGTAAGGTCACTAGTTATTGTAGTTGTAGATGTTAATACTCCATTTGCATATGTAGACATTAAATTGCTGCTATCTCTACAAACCAAGAAGTGATACCAGGTATCTGGTTGTATTGGATTTAATATAGTAATAGCTGAAGTTGGGTCATATTCAAAACCTATTCTATAAACATTTGATGCAGTTTTATTCATTCGCAGTCTCCATCCATTTTCATTATAAACACCTTTAGAAGCAACTTTTGAGAAATTTGCTGTTGCTAATGATGATATTCTTGCGATACATTCTATAGAAAATTGTCCTGTTCCTATGTTTAAGATATTTCCTAAATTAACATAATCATTAGTTCCATCAAAAACTATAGACCCACCATTATCAATATTATAAGTTGGTACATTCGTAAGAGTTCCATTATTACTACGACCACTTAAATCAGTCCAAGTGGTTCCAGAACCAGGATATGAGTTCCTATCTGCAGCATCAAGAGCAAGAACTAATCCATCAGTAACTACTCGTGGTCCATATTCAACTGGCATTTCAAATCTCCACTTCTAAATCAGGAACATCTTTTCTGATTGCGGTAAAGTCCCAATAGAACTCATAAGTTCCTGTGGTTTTTTCGGTTTGAATTGTGAAGTTATTGTTCTCAACATCAATCTCTTCTACCCAAAGAACTTGTCCGTGCTTGATATTTGTAGTTTGAATATTTATTCCATCTTCCTTAACAAAAGCAGAAATATAATCAGGAAGTTCTACAACACACTTACCATTTTCAATCATTCCCTTTCCAGTCAATCTAATACCATGATAAGGACTTTCAAGAGAACCATACTGAAGTTTCTTACCTGGTTTTGTTGGGTGGTCAACTACGAATGACTTGGTAGTAGCACCAAAAGAACCTACAACATGTAACTTATATTGTGGATTATTGGTTGCTATACCAACATTTCCGGTTGATGTTATACGAACTCTCTCATCTACATTACCACTAGCACCAGTGTGGAAAGAAAGATATGCATTTCTTGTTGCATTCGCAGCACCCCATACTGTTTCTGCCTGTGCATAAATTCCTGCTGCATTACTTGAATTTCCAGCAGAATCTCCCAACTGCCACAAAATACCCATACCATGACCAATTGCGGTCATTCCATAGTTCTGTAAGAACATAGTGGGCGCACTATTATCATCATACCTATAAACTGGAGCAGAGTTGCTAGAATATACGCCAAAATATCTAGTATCTGCGAGTCTAACACTTAATCTTAAACTTCTTGTTGATGGACTTGTATCATTAATACCAACATTACCACTTGCATCTATACGAACTCTTTCAGTCCAAGAATGACTACCTGGCAATTGAGCACTAGCACTTTCAAAAACCAAATCATTAAGCAATTCAGTAATTCTATAACCATAAGTCTGGTTTGCAGTAACTCCAGTTCTTCTATGGAAACTGATAGTCGGATTAGCCCCACCTAATGTTCTATCTCCAATAATAACTGAACTTGCATCATTGGCAGATTCAACATTAAACAATGCACGAGGAGAGACATAACTGGTGTAACTTGCTAATGTGAGACCAATTGCAACAAGTCCATTTGAATCTATACGAACTCTTTCCGCAGAATTAGTATCAAATATAATATTTCCAGACCTAGAACCAATTCTAGAACCAAGTACAGAATCATACATCAAAATTCCACAACTTGTAGTTGAGGAATCAATTCTAATTACATCACCAGAACCTGATGCATGAAGTCTATTTCCTGGAATTGTAATTCCTATGCCCAGATTACCATTTAGTAAAAATCTTGCCCATTCAACTGGACTTCCACCAAATGAATTTGAACCAAATGCCATTCCATAGTTAGAACCTGGAGGATTATATTCAATATAACCTTGTTCCGTTACGTCAACAACATTAACTAATTTGGTTGATGCAGTAGTCCAATTACTTCCTGAAGTATATCTTTCTGCTTTAATTCTTAAATATGAAGTATTTCCATTAACATGAACAAACTGTGCTACAGTAAGTGCAGAACCAACGGTTGATGTTAAAGTTATTCCAGTTCCAACGTTAGAAATACTAGCATTTGGAGAAAGTTGTAGTGCTATTGTTGGATTGTCAGTTCCTATACCAACATATCCAAGTGAATTTATACGAACTCTTTCCGTACCATTTACAGCAAATGCCATTACATTGCTAGTATTCCCGGAGAAAATATAGTTAGTTGCATTACTTCCAAAATAAAGTGCTCCATCATTTGATGCTGCACGTCTAACCGCAATATCTCCACCCACAACAGAGAGTTTATATCCTGGATTTGTATCTCCAATTCCAAGATTACCACTTACATAAGCACCACCAGATACCTGAAGTGGTTGTGATGCAGTTCCTGTTGGTGATACTGTGTTTATGAGAAGGTTTCCTGAACTATCAATTACTGCACGAGTAGTAGTGGAGGAATTATCATAAAATCCTAATCCACCTAAAGCAGGAGTATATATGTTAAATCCAGGAGTTCCAGTTTTTCTAAGAGTAACGCTACCCTGAGTACTTCCTTCAAAATAAGCTTGCAAAGTGGGGGAAGAAATATGTAAAGCAGCATCAGGATTTGTGGTTCCCAATCCAACAGAACCACTTACATAAGCACCACCAGTTACTTGAAGTAGTTGTGATGCTGTTCCTGTTGAGGTTGCTGAGCCCACAAGGAAATTTCCACTAGAAGTAAATCTTGCCCACTCGGGACTAGCAAAATAACTTCCAAAAACAAGAGGTGCTGCTGAACCACTAGTATTTGTGATGGCAGACTGGAGATAATTGGCACCTCCTTCAGAACTTATTCTTAGAATACAATTGCCAGGGACTCCATGGTGTGATGCAAAGTTAATGTTAAGTTTTGATATTGGACTTGTGGTTCCTATTCCAACAGAACCAGTAGCAGTAATAACAAAAGGACTTGAATCTGGATTTGTTTCATCTTCAACTACCAGAGCATTACCAGTTCCAAGTTGAGTGATACGAACCATATCTGATGATGTGGTTCCATTAAACAATGCTCCAATACCTGTTGATGATGGAACTACATGAAGTCTTGATGCTACTACATCTGTTCCTATACCAACATTTTGTTGATTATTAATTGTTAATGCTTTAGTTCCAGTGACTGTAGTACCATTTGAAGCAGTATAAAATGTTATATCTGTTGCTGCATTCATTAATGCAGTTCCACCACCAAAATTTAATGCATTACTACCACTAACGCTTTGAGCAAATAAGAATGCTGCAGGTTCTTCGGAACTTGTGTAATGAGCAATAGCAATTCTTGCTGCTTTATTGGTTGCATCAGTTCTTGTAGATGCATTAGAATCTGCACCAAAAATAGCGGTGATGTTACTAGCACCATTGGAAACATCAAGAATTGCTCCTGGACTTACAACACCAACTCCAAGATTACTAGAAACATAAGCACCACCAGTGACTTGAAGTGGTTGTGATGCAGTTCCTGTTGCAGAAGAACGATTTATTAATAAATTACCATTTACATCTAAGATTACTTTTCTGGATGGAGTGAAATCTACACCTGCAGTTAATCCAGAATTTGTATAAAATTCAACAGAACCATTAACAAAATTAATGGAAGATGCAGCAGTTTTATCAGTTCTCCATAAAGCACTATTATAATAATAAGAATCTCCAATATACCAAGCATTTCCACCAGAAACTGAACCTACATATATTCCAGTGCTGTTGCTATAATCTTTTACTTTTAATCCATAAAAGGGTGCAATTCCAGTAGTTATTACTGTTCTACCATTTACTTCAAGTTTTTCTGATGGATTTGTGAGTCCTATTCCAACAGAACCGGAAGAATTGACAATAAAAGGACTTGAATCTGGATTTGCAGAATCTTCAACTACCAGAGCATTACCAGAACCAATTTGAGTAATTCTTAAGGCATCGGAAGAACTATTAACTGATATTATTGATGAATCCGAAACATTCAATTGTGGAGTGCTTACTGTTGTATCAGTAACTTGCATTCCACCAGCAGCAAGTCTAACTCCATTAGGTATTTGAGTGATTCCAATACCAACACCATAATTAAATATCCAAGCATCAGTATTCAGTCCAGTAAAAGATCCAGACTTGAACCACATTATTTGCTTATAAGTATCTGGTGTTAATTCTCCTGAAGTAGATAACATAACTAATGGACTACCTTCCGTAGAAGCAATCGCAATACCACCAGTATTTGCTGTTAGATCTGTAGAGATATCATTACCAAGAGCATCAGTTACAATACCAACTACAATATCTTTATCCTTGATTTTAAGTTCATTAGATACAATAAATGATGATGTACCACCAATTGTGATGTTTCCACCAACATAAAGATTAGAACCATCAAAAGTTAAATTAACAGATCCTGTAGGATTATTCGAACCATCTTTGTAAATAACTTGATTGGCAGATCCTGCTACTGGTCCGGTTAATCCTTGAACTCCTTGATTACCTTGAAGTCCTTGAACTCCTTGATTACCTTGAAGTCCTTGATTACCCTGAAGTCCTTGAAGACCTTGAACTCCTTGATTTCCCTGGAGTCCCTGGAGTCCTTGATTACCTTGAAGACCTTGAACTCCTTGATTTCCCTGGAGTCCCTGGAGTCCTTGATTACCTTGAAGACCTTGAACTCCTTGATCACCTTGAAGACCTTGAACTCCCTGAAGTCCTTGATTACCTTGAAGTCCTTGATTACCTTGAAGTCCTTGATTACCTTGAAGACCTTGAACTCCTTGATCACCTTGAAGACCTTGAACTCCCTGAAGTCCTTGAAGACCTTGAAGTCCTTGAAGACCTTGTAAACCAGCAGCATAAGGTTCAGTCCAACTTACCCCAATACCAGAACTAATAACAGTTAAAATAGATCCTGCAGCACCAACATTTCCATAATAATCTCTTAAACTAGAATCTAATTTAACTACTCCACTAAAAGTTGATCCTCCAGAAACTTTTACATCACCTAATACATCAAGTTTGTATTGAGAAATTGTAGTTCCTACACCAATACTACCAGTAACAACAACATTTCCACCTACATTTAATTTTTCAGATAATGTAGTAGTTCCTATACCAATATTAAATTGACTATTTCCCAATAACCAATATTCATTTGTACCATTAGTATTCAGACCAATAGCAAGTTGTTTATCTTCTTCACGATTAAATGAGTCAAATGCATTTTGTTGTTCTACTATTACTTCTTCAAGAGTTTCTGGATCTATTGTAGAAAATGTAGTTACTCCAACACCCTTTCCAATTAAAATTTTATACGAAGATTGTGATGATAATCCAGTATTACTACCTAAGAATAAATTATACTCTCCAATAGTATTAAATGATCCTGAAGAATATCCAAAAAATTCATTATAACTTGTTTGAGTTTTATTTCCAGAATCGTGACCAATAAAGGTATTATAATCAATATTAGAATTACTTTGTACTATTTGATATAATCCAGATCCATTTCCTAAAAATATATTTCCAGAACCACCAGTAAAAGCATATCCAGATCTATTTCCAATAAAAATATTATCATAAATTTCTACAGAAATATCTGTAGAAAATCCAACAGCACCATATCCAATTATAATATTATTATCAGGTGGATTAAAAGGATCAAAATATTGTGCTGTTTCTTTATCACCAAGTATTATATTATTTAAAAATCCTAACTTATTATTTAAAGTTACTGCACCAAATATTTCCGTTGTCCCAATAGATATTGTTGCAGTTCCTATTGAAATTCTTCCATCAGGTTCTATTGAAATTCTTTCATAAGGTTCCCCATCAATAGAACTTGTAAGACCAGCAAAAATTCTTACACCACTGTTATTTAAATTCGCAGCAATATCAAGATAAGTTACACCAATTCCAGGAAAATAATTAACACCAAATCCTATATCATTTGAAGCAACAGCATCAGTATCTTCAAATGAATCAAAAAGTCTTAAAGAAGTTTTACCACTATCAAATCCTACTATCGATTCTCCGAAAGATAATTTAGTTTTAGGATTTGTTACACCAATTCCAATATTTTCAGATATAAATGCGTCCCCTACTACCGATAACTTATTAGTTGGTTTAGTACTACCGATACCTACATTAAATCCATTATCAGTAATATCAGTAATAATAACTTCACCATTCTGACCAACTTCTAAGCCTCTTTTAACTCTAAAATTTTGCTCTGCCACAAGTTTAATATTTTTAGGTCTTATGTAGTATTTATTCTAAATCATATCAATGGCGGAGTAATTTTAGTTGCCACATAGTAAATCTTATAATCAATTAATTCCGAAATACTTGGAGTTGCGTTTAATGATATATTCCCATTAATTATTTTAACATTATATGATGCTAAGGAATTATTATTATAAACAGATGCATATTCGGTAGTGTAAGCATCTACTCCATCTTGAAGTGCTAATATTTTTGTATAATGAAAATCAGTCTGATGACTTGCTTGAATACTAAATTCAACAAAACGATAGAGTGAAGTTGATAATCCAGAGAACAAACTAACTTCATCAGTATTTAATGATGTTGTATTATTAGTACCATGTATGGCATCATCACTAATCGATATATTTCCAATAACAGTTAATTTTTCAGATGGATTTGTTACTCCTATTCCAACATATCCTTCAGAATAAACACCACCATTAACTTGCAATAATTGATTTGAAGTTCCAGATGGTTCAATAGTATTAACTAAAATAGGGCCATTTAAAAATGTAGATATTCCAAGAACATTTAAATTTATAAATCGTTTTGGATTAAATGCTACGTTTTCAGATATTAAATTGGATGTTGCATCATCAAAACCTGCAATATTTTGAAGAACTCTATATTGAGATACGATTTCATAATCAGTAAAATTATTACTAAGAATAAGAGAATATCCACTTATATCACCCTTTATTTTTAAGGATCCTTCAACAGATAATTTTTGAGTTGGATCATCCGTACCAATACCAACAAAGCCTTGAGAAGTTATTCTCATAACTTCAGTTGGATCATATGCATACGATCCAGCAAAAAATCTTATTGCACCATTAGGAGCATTCGCAGAAATATCAAGGAAGGTTACTCCAATTCCAGCACCAAATAAATTATCATCATTTATACCTATTCCATATACTGAGTATGGAGTAAAATTATTAATTTCATCAAATAGTCTTAATGAACTTTGACCTTTAGTTCCACTAATGTTTGATTGGGAGTTACCAAAAGTAATTTTTGCTGTTGTTGGATTTGTATTTCCAATTCCCAAATTACCACTAATATAAGCATTTCCAATAACACTCAATTCAGATGGAGTAATGTCAGTATTAATACCAACATTTCCTACAGTATCAATAACTGTAATACCTTCAGTATATCCTGTTATTCCAGATTCTAATTTTCGGTGTCTTCCACTTAAATACTTTGTCATTTATCTACTAGTTAAGAGTTTCTAGAATACTTAATATAATTTTAATATTACTGCTATTGCTAGCAGATAAAACTATTGTATCTCCAGTTTCCAATACTAATTTTCCACTTATAAGACTTACTGTATCATTTTTAGAAATTGGAAAGTTTTTAGCAATTTCAGTGATAACTGTTTGAGAATTTGTAATTCTTTTATGATACAATGAAACATCATATGATGTTGTTCCAATGTTTGCAGCTTGTGCTAACAAAATAATTCCGCTATAACCAACAGGAGCGGTGTAAATATCAGTCGCTGATAATGATGCAACCGCAGTTACTGTTTTATAGATGTTTAATTTTAATGCCATTTATTATTCTCCTGATAATGCTAAGATGTATGGAGTAACGTTAGCAAACAAACTTCTAACATATGAATCTCCAGAAATTGTTCCTGTTTGTTGATTAATTACAACTCCATTTCCAATTCTGAAATTTCCAGATTGATCAGTACTAGTATAAACAACCAATCCACCATTTTCATAGACAACTTCATTTTCTTGAATTGGAACTCCACCAAAAGTTGGAAGAGCAGTATTTAATTCAGTACCAGTTCCAATATACTCAAAAGAATAACTTGCTGCAAGTATTCTACTCTGTTTAAATAAAAATACTGTTGTTCCAATTCCAACACTATATGGAACAATATCATTTACAGTTATTGTAGTAATACCTGATGAAATTGGAGTTGATTTAACAATTGAATAATATGTAGGTTCCAATGTAACACTTAAGACTGCAAGAGATCCGTTAGGATCGCTTGGAAAATCTATAGAAATATTTGGTGCAGAACTTGTATAACCTCTACCACTTGAAATAATATCAACAGATGTTATAGATCCATTTTCAACAATCGGAACTGCCTGACACAAAATACCCCATGATTCTGTTGGAGGATCAACTGTAATTCTTGGAACTGTAGTATACCCACTACCAGGATCTATAATATTAATTTTACCAACACTATAATATAAGTCACTAAAATAAACAACTTGCCCATCATAAGGTCTAACCGCATTTAATGTAGCCGTTCCACCTCCAGTATAATCATGATTCGTTAAAGTAGAAACCCCTATATTTACTTTAAACGATGTTGAAGATACAACTTCATCAATATCAAAAATATATCCTTGAGAAGTAGTTGGATATGTTGATATTCCACCACTATTAGTAAACGTCAAGTTTACTAATGATATACCCATACCAACAGAAAAATTATGAGAACTGTTTGTCGTAATACTAACAATTCCAGTTACATTATCATATAATGCCGATTGTATTCCTAGTGACGATTGTTGAATGTTTATAGTGAATGTATCACTATTTGACTGAGAACTATTAACAATTGATCCAGTATATTGTAATGGACTAACATTTTTTGAAACTAATCCATAATTTCCAAAGGATGAGTTAGAGTTTGTTAAGTCACATGCTCCTCCACTATCACAATAAATTGCAGTGTCGTTGCATATTGTAAACAAAGAAACCAATTGGGCGTATCCTGTGTTCGTAATAGATACTCCAATACCATTTTGATTAAATTGGGTAAATGAGTCCGTAACCATACTTCTGGTAGGCCCATTTGCATGATGACCATTTATTTTTAATCCTATACTCCCAGGTATAAAATTAGTACAATTTCGTATATAAGGTGATTGGTTAAAATAATATCTCTTATTTGGATTAAATGCAAATACCGATCTTCCAGGAACATTTGATCCATTAAAGGACATTTCAGTAATATAATTTCCAGGTGCTACATGAAAAAGATCATCCGAATTTTGAGGAATAACTGTTACCTCTCTCAAACTATCACCAACAATACTTAATTGTGGTGGAAGTTCAATTGGATTATCTTCAAGATAAGTTCCCGCAGATACTCTAATTACTGTACCTTCACCAGAAACTTCAACTGCCCTTTTAATTGTTCTAAAAGCATCTCCAAATTTTTTCCCAGAATTTGTATCTTTCCCATCTGGTGTAACGTATATAATATTTGAAACTGATGCACCAGCACCAATTCTTACAACATCACTTCCTATACCAACTCTATTTCTAATTGCAAAAAGATCAGCATCAAAAACATTAAAGGCTAATTCACCTATCCGCAAATCGGATAAAGTAGGAACCTTTCCCTCTACTTCAGATCTTTTTAATCTAATAGTTGATATAGTCATCTATTTATTTTGCACAACACTTTATGCTAAAAAGTATTTATATGTGCTCAGTTTGTAGAAAATAATATCCTAAAAGTTTCTCTCAAAGTGATGTAAATGTAATGAAACTCCTCATAGTAAGTAATATCCTGATCTCTTTCAAGAAAATTTTGAATTTTTTTTAGCACAAATACTCCTTGCCCAAGAACGATTTAAACTATTTACATAAGAACAAGACTTTTGTTTTTGTCCACAATGAGGACATATTGCATTTGGTGGATCTGAAATGTATCCTTCTGGAGTATACATTTTTCTTTGATTTTCTGTTTATTTTTTATAGTGATTTATATAACTACTGGTTTTTGTTTTCCTTCTGGTAATCTAGATTGTTTTGGTTTCAGCAAATTACCAAAGTATTCATCAAATTTTTCTGCATTTACTTTATGGACAGAAACAATATCATTTGTAGGAAGTGCCTTTGGCATTTCAATATCTATCACAGAACTCATCATAAACTTGTTTCTTGTGATGGTGCGATTCTGTGGATCAAATGAAACCATTGTAAGAGCATCCAACTCATCACTACAATCTACAATCTTTTTTCCAGTTCTTTTATTAATTACTGAAAAATAATCTTCACTGTTGTACTTTTTCATTTTTAGAAGTCTTTTGATTATTATAAGGTACTTGTGGTCGCCTGTAAAGACCTGGCCAAGTGTCTCTTATGATTTCAGCATATTTATAAGGAGTAGTGGAATTTATCATGGTAATGTCCACCCTTTATGGTGCCTATATTTACCACTAAGTACTTTTCTAACATGACATGGATCTAAATTATTATTTCTTGCAAATTGTTTAATATTTCTTGACTTCACTATTTTTCCTTCTGGTGACTTTAAAATAAAATCTTTAGAATACTTTTCTGCAGTAACTATACTTCCTTTTCTACTAGCAGATAGTCTTTCTTCTTTTGACATGCCATGAATGCCTACTCCAAGTTCTTTAGATTTGTTACCTGCTATTCTACCAAAAAAACTTAATTCTTCTCTTGTCATCTTATGAATACCTAATTTAAGTTCTTTAGATTTTTTACCACCCCTTACACATGCTTCTTCATGGAATGCTGGAGCTGCATTTCGATTCAAGATTAAATCTGGAAATTTTTTCCATCCAGTTTTAATCATCTTAACTTCAAGATCAATCATTTCTTTTTCAGTTTTACAAAGTTTTAAGATGTGCTTAGTCTTAGTTAAACTGTTATCTTCCCACAAATACTTAAATGTTATTGGAGAACCCATGTACTTGGTATCATTATGAGGTTCAACTTTTGAAGTTCTTTTTCCGATATAAAATCTACCATCACAAAATCTGATCAAGTATATGTAATAGTATCTCATAAATTCAAATTTACATTTTAATAACTCACTATAATTTATAAGACCTATCAAATATATTTTTCCAAACAATACATTCCATTTTTTTCAACAATCGCAGAGCAAGTATCCACAAAGTCTCCACAACACATATAAGTTATTTTTCCAAATTTACGAATATTTGCATGATGAATATGTCCACAAATTACACCAGAATACTTCTTATCTCTTTGGGTGCAAAATGATGCAATATCTGTCTCATATTGATTGATATAATTTTTTCCTCTCACACTATTTTTTAAAGCATAAACTAAAGAAACATTAAAAAATCTTTCCAAAAATAAACTTAAAGGTGTAATCAACTCATATCCTTTATTAAAAATTAATTGCTTCCAAGATCCAGAAGAATATTCTGAATGCTTGTCTCCATGAACACAAAGAAACTTATTACCCTGAGAATCTTTATGAACATACTCATCTACCATCTTAAAATTCTTATGCTCAAAATCACAATAGCGACGAATTTGACCTTCGTGATTTCCAAGAATATAAACGATTTCTGTTCCTTTCTTTGCAAGATTTAAAAGTTGATGAACACATTCAGTATGTTCCTTTTGCCAACGAGTATTATATTTTTCCATGCAGTAGATGTCAATAATATCACCTACCATTACTAGTTTTTTAGTTTTGAGTTCTTTTAGAAACTTTAAAAACTTTTCAGTATTACATCTAGGTGTTCCTAAATGAACATCAGAAATAAAAACTGTATCGTAAGTCATAATCAAAATGTACTGG
>JACCDT010685529.1_pt1 | contig 24389 bp, 22 predicted proteins | sample 7446291 | NCBI WGS metagenome assembly JACCDT01 (sample SAMN15323446, study PRJNA562643) | freshwater metagenome | isolation source: river surface water | place: USA:Blue River Watershed | collected 2017-08-17 | reverse complement strand
TTGATTGTGACGATATTTCAGCAACTGACGAGCAACTTCTTGATTCTTGGTCGCCATGTAGAATGGAATACAATACGCCTCAGTATCCCAATAGGTAGATCCACCATATTTTTCACCTGTAAATCCTTTGGGACCAATGTTCAATCTCGCATCTTTTCCAGTATAGGTTTGATTCAAGTGAAAAATATTGAAACGAATTCCTTGCTGGGCCTCATCATCGCCCTCGATAACGATGTCGGCCATTTCCCAAATATTGGCCCAAGCTTCGCAATGGGCTGAACGCAAATGTGAATATCCCAATTCCTTGGCTGAAATCGCATGCTGGCTCGCTTGATTGTTCACTTGATCCTTATCGACATACAATGAGTTTTCGATTCCAACGAACTTATGTAGCGTCGCAGTCTCGCCGGATTTCAAATTTCCTATGAAACTACTGGACACGAATGAAGAGCTTGATTCATCCGATTGCCATTGAACATTCTCTGAAGAATGACTCATGGCCACACCAACGGTGAAGCCAGTTTTTTTTGTAATGTTGACTACGCTTCCTTCACCTTTGTTTACCTGCTGCGAAATAGGCTCCCAGAAGATCTCATCATAATTGGCATCGTGGTTTTTCACATTGCCATCAAGCATAGATGTCATGACAATCTTTGCTTCTCCGTTCAATGGTGTAATCGTGAAGGCAATAGCTGCAATACTTTCTTGATGCATGCTTATGAAACGTTCCGTTTCAATTTTACAATGCAACCCATGTTTGAATTTGGCAACAAAAGAACGTGATAAAATACCCGTCTTCATATCCAAAGTTCTAACGAAATCTGTGACCTCTGTTGAGAACAAATCCAGCTCTTCATCATTCACTTGTACATAGATATTGTGCCAAGCGGTAGCATTTAAAACCTTGGCAAAATATTCAGGATATCCATTCTTCCACCATCCTACTCGGGTCTTATCAGGATAATAAACACCTGCAATGTATGAACCTTTCAAGTGAGGACCAGAATACTTCTCTTCATGAGCAGCGCGATGTCCAAACTTACCATTACCGATACTGAAAATACTTTCTGAACTTTGGTGGTGTTGCGGATTAAATCCTTCTTCTACAACCCTCCACGGATCCGTTTTTAAATATTCAATCATGTCAATTAATTAATTGAAAAACTTTTTATTTAAATCTTCTATGGTCACAAATGACAGATCACTGACCACATAATCAGCTTGAGGCAATGCCTCTTGTTCGCCAATTCCCACGCAATAAAAGCCGCCAGTCTTGGCAGCCGCAACTCCGCTAACTGCATCTTCAAATACCACAGTTTGCTCAGGAGAAACATTTAAAATCTCGGCTCCTTTAAGAAAAACAGCGGGGTTGGGTTTTGACAATGTCACAACATTACCATCCACAATGGCGTCCAACAAATGAGCGATGCCCAATTTTTCAATGATTAGCGGTGCATTTTTTGAAGCTGAACCCAAAGCTGTTTTTATGCCTTGACTTTTCAAAGAATTCAAAAGCGACAAGGCTCCTGGCAACAAATCATGGGGTGTCAATTGAGCAACAGATGACAGATAATTGATATTCTTCTCTTCCATCATCGCCAATTGCTCCGATTCAGAGAATGTCTTGGATGTCTTGGACAAAATATAAGAGAGGCTTTCTGCTCGAGAAAGCCCCTTTAATGCCTCATTATCTTCATGAGTAAAACTTACCCCTATCTTGTCCTCCGCCAATTGCTTCCATGCTGTGTAATGGTGCTTGGCTGTATCAACCAATACACCATCCAAGTCAAATAAACATGCAGCCAACATTTATGCTACAGTATGAGGGAATACATATTTGACATGGTAGTCTACCAAACCATCGATTGGCTTTTTAATCACTCTGCCCAATCGAATGCCTTCTTGCTGTGCAGCTATTTCTAAGCAATGCTTAAAATAGTGAGAAATAGATCCTACGAAATGCACAGGCTGATTTTCCCAATTGTCAAAACACTTCACGTGAATGTCTATAAACTCGCGCATACCGCGAACTACCCAATTGATCACATGTGGATGATGCGCATGTTCACCGATAAAACGAGTGAAACTTGCCAAGAATACATTGGCATTGGGCTCACGATAAACTCGTGAAATGAACTCATCTTTAGAAATAGAGAAGGTTTTTTCAAACGCATCTTTCAAATCTGCTGGAAGCTTTCTGTAGAAATACTCTCGCAAAAGAATTTTTCCAAAGTAACTTCCAGAAGCTTCGTCACCTAAAATATAAGCCAAGGATGGAACTTCTTCATGAATCTCCTTTCCATCAAAAGAGCAGCTATTGGATCCCGTACCTAAAATACAAGAGATACAATTTTCACCATCATAAGTTGCGTAAGCACAACCCACCAAATCATGGTCAACCATAATCTTGGCATTGACAAAAACTTTCTTCAATCCATTTTCGATAATCGAACACATAATGTCTGTGCTGGAACCTGCACCGTAGAAATAAATTTCTTTTACCTTCTCAGCATACAAGGCCAAAGGCGCATTGCCACGAATAGAATTCTCAACAACTGTCTCATTGTGAAAGTAAGGATTCAATCCCATCGTCTCAAAATTTCCAAGACGCTTACCTTCTCGATCAATCAGGGCCCAATCGCATTTAGTGGAACCGCTGTCTGCAATCAAAATCATGTTTTCTTTTTTTTAAATTTTAGATACCAATTCAACAACTCTCTCAGAATAACCAGCTTCGTTATCATACCAGCCCATCACTTTTACCAAGTTTCCGTTAACTGAAGTGAGATCTGCGTCAAAAATACAAGAGTGTTTATTTCCAACAATATCAATCGAAACGATAGGGTCAGTGCAATACTCAATGATTCCCTTCATTTCATTTTCTGCCGCTTTCTTGATGGCTGCATTTACTTCTTCCTTGGTTACATCACGCTTCAAAACAGCAACCAAATCTGTCAATGATCCATCTGGAGTAGGTACGCGAACGGCTACACCATCCAATTTACCTTTCAATTCAGGCAACACCTCACCTACTGCTTTTGCAGCGCCAGTTGAAGTTGGAACCATGCTCAAAGCAGCAGCTCTGGCTCTGCGCAAATCTTTGTGCGGAGAATCTTGTAATCGTTGGTCTGCAGTATAAGCGTGAACTGTGGTAATATAACCTTTTTCAATTCCAAAAGTATCGTGCAACACCTTGGCCATAGGAGCCAAACAATTTGTCGTGCAAGAAGCATTGGACAAAACCAGATCAGTTTCAACAATTTGATTGTCGTTGACCCCCAATACAATGGTTTTAACACCACCAGTGGCTGGAGCGCTAATCACAACTTTTTTGGCACCCGCAGCAATGTGCTTCTCAGCACCATCCTTGTCTGTGAAAATACCTGTCGACTCAATCACAATGTCAATTCCCATAGAAGCCCATGGCAATTGGCTAGGATCTTTCATGGCTAAAACTTCAATCTTCTTTCCGTTCACTACCAAAAAGTTTCCATCCGCTGCTACGTCCGCTTTGACACGTCCGTGAACGCTGTCATACTTTAAAAGATGAGCCAAAGTTTTGACATCAGTCAAATCATTGATGGCTACAACTTCTACATTTTCTTTTTCAATTAAACTACGGAAGCACATTCTTCCAATGCGACCAAATCCGTTAATGGCAATTTTTTTCATGTCAATTTTTTTAAATAGATAATATGCGTGCTATACGTAATTCATCACGGTTCGGCATGTTTCGACGCGTAATGGATTCCTCTAAAGACGTATAGGACTCGTTATCATTGACGATCCCTACCATCACATCTTTCCTTCCTTGTAAAATACCTTCCACCGCTGCAACCCCCATTCTACTGGCGATTACTCGGTCATAACAACTAGGCGCTCCTCCTCTTTGCAAGTGCCCTAAAACAGATACACGGGTATCATATTCTGAATACTTCTCCGTTACCTTCTTCGCTATTTCATAAGCACCACCACTCTTGCTGCCCTCTGCAACAACTACGATAGAACTTGACTTTCCGCTTTCTTCGCTGGCCCTTAGTGTATCCACCAATTCGTCTACACTCATTTCATCTTCAGGCAAAACGATTGCAATGGCACCTGCTGCAATCCCTGCCTTCAATGCAATAAATCCGGAATTGCGTCCCATTACTTCAACAAAAAACAATCGATTGTGTGAAGTTGCGGTATCTCTAATTTTATCTACCGCGTCAACAACTGTATTGGTGGCGGTATCAAAACCTATACAGTGGTCTGAACCATATAAATCATTATCTATAGAACCTGGAATGCCCATTACGGGAATACCATGCTCTTGATATAGTAAGTGAGCTCCTGTAAATGTTCCATTTCCGCCAATTGTAATCAATGCGTCCAAACCATGCTTTTTTATTTGTGCAGCTGCCATTGATCTACCTTCTGCCTCATAGAATTCTTTGCAACGTGAACTTTTTAAAATGGTACCCCCTCTGCCCAATATCCTTGCTACAGAACGTTCATTCAATCGTTTGAAATCACCATTCATTAAACCCGCATATCCTTGAAAAATTCCTTCAACCTCAATGTTATGAAAAACACATGCTCGAACAACCGCACGAATAGCGGCGTTCATACCTGGGGCATCACCTCCACTGGTGAGCACGCCAATTCTCTTAATTCCAGATGTATTCATGTCGTAAATATAACAATAACTCAAGTAAGTGTATATTCTACACTAACTATTTATTAACATCGCTTAATTTCGCCAAAATTAGATTGCGCAAATGGATATTTCAGTGGACTGTGTTGTGTTTGGTTTTGACGAAGATGAACTCAAGGTTTTGCTCATTGAGCAAAAGCAACCCGAAGGTAAATCTGTTATCAAACCGCAAAAAGCGGTTCCGGGTGATTTGGTCCGTGATGATGAAGGATTAGATTCAGCAGCTGAGCGAATTTTAAACGAACTTACGAGTTTAAAAGGTATCTATTTGAAACAATTCCACGCCTTTGGTGACCCGAATCGGGTAACTGGACTCAAAGATAGAGATTGGTTGAGAAGTTTCAGAACTCATCCAGAAAGGCGCGTAATTACCGTGGGATATTATTCTTTGGTTAAAATGGATGACTTCAATCCACAAGCCGCATCCTTCGCCAAGAAAGCAAAATGGGTAGACGTATATAAAATACCTAACCTTGCCTTTGATCATAATGAAATTGTCGGTGAAGCTTTAAAGTTCCTTCGCCATGAACTAATGGCGGATCACATTGGATTTGAATTGCTACCTGAAAAATTCACCTTGTCACAACTTCAAAAATTGTATGAAATCATCTTGGACAAGAAATTGGACAAAAGGAATTTCAGAAAAAATATATTACGAACGGACACTGTCACTCCATTAGAGGAAAAACAAAGCGGCGTTCTGCACAAACCCGCTCAATTGTTTTCAGTGAAACGTCCAAGAAAAAAAGATTGACCTAAATCAAAGTCAATCTCAACATTCAACACTAACATTGCAATATGTATTATTCTTCTTATTTACAATTAGACAAAGTGCTAGGTGCACAAGAATTAGAAAGTGATAAAGTGGGAAAGCATGCCCATGATGAGATGCTTTTTATCGTTATTCATCAAGCTTATGAGCTTTGGTTCAAACAAATTTTGTTTGAAGTTCGTTCTATACATACCATCTTCTCTTCGCCCAGTATCAACGACAACGACCCTGAAATTGCCACTTCGGTGAGAAGAATGAATCGCGTGGTTGAGATCTTGCGCGTATTGGTCCATCAGGTTGATATTTTGGAAACCATGACTCCGCAAGACTTTTTGGAGTTTCGTGACTTACTTCGTCCCGCTTCTGGATTTCAGAGTATCCAATTCAAAGAATTGGAAGGCGTATTGGGTCTAAAAATGGAGAATCGTCATGGTCAATCATATTATACGAGCCAGCTAAATCAAAAAGATTTACAGCATATCCAAAATTTGTCGCACACTACTTCACTGCTTTCATTAATTGATGCGTGGTTGTCACGCATGCCATTTTTTGATGCTGTGGAGATGGGAAGTGAAGGAGATTTTTGGAAGACATACAGAGGTATTTATGAAGGCACATTACGTGAAGAGGAAAAAGGCAATATGGAATGGTTTGATCAAATGTTTTTTCAAGATATTGAAGGTCAAAGCCTTTCATTAAAAGCCCGACGCGCTACCATGTTGATCTCATTGTACCGCGACATGCCGATATTCCAAAATCCATATCGAATCATCAATCATCTTTTGGATATCGATGAACTACTTGCGACATGGAGATGGAGACACATGAACATGGTACATCGAATGATTGGCATGCGCAGTGGAACAGGCGGAAGTACTGGAAAAGGATATTTGCGCGAGGCTGCCATGAAACATTATATATTCAATGGATTTGCGGAACTGACTAGTTTTATGGTTCACCGTTCATTGTTGCCTGAGCTTCCAGCATCATTAAATCAAACATTAGGTTTCAAAGGTTAAATGCTTCGTTCGATAGATCCATATCGTCAGACTTTGGTTGCCAAATACGACAACGATACTTCTGATGATATTGTTCAAAAAATAAAACGTTCAGAAAAAGCTTGGAGCAAATGGTCCAGATGGTCCGTTGAAGAGCGCATTCATGGCCTGCACCAACTTATTGGCATCATTCAAAACAACAAAGAGTCTTGGGCTGAAATGATGGCGCGCGAAATGGGGAAACCCATTTCTCAAGGTATAGCAGAAGTAGAAAAATGCATTTCGCTTTGCCTTCATTATGCCGAAAAATCCAATCAATACCTCGCTCCGCAACAGTGGTGGACATCCACTGAAAAGGTGACCATACTTAGAAAACCTTTTGGAATCTGGCTAGGTATTATGCCTTGGAATTTCCCGATGTGGCAAGTATTTCGTTTCGCAATTCCTGCACTTTTGGCAGGAAATACAATCTTGTTAAAACATAGTCAACATGTCACCGGATGCGCACTTCTTATTGAAGATGCCATTCAAAAGGCCTGGATGAATGATAGCATTTTTCAAGTTTTGAAAATAGCTTCGCACCAAGTTGATGAAGTACTCTCCCATCCTGCAGTATCCGGTGTTTCTCTTACAGGATCTGAGTCAGCCGGAAGAAGCGTTGCTGCTTTAGCAGGGCGAAACATAAAGATGTCCGTACTTGAGTTGGGCGGATCCAATGCCATGATCATCGATGAACATGCCGACTTGAGATTGGCCATTGACGGCATCATTCAAGGTAGGTTCAACAACAGCGGCCAAAGCTGCATCGCGGCCAAAAGAATTCTCGTTCACCAATCCCGATGGAATGAAGTGCAAATAGCTTTGTCGGAAAGAATCAAGCACTTAAAAATTGGCGACCCATTAGATAAGGAAACATTCATTGGTCCGCTCGTAAGCAATGAAGCTGCTGAGCAATTAGAAAAACAATACAAAATAGGCATTGCGCAAGGTGCGGAAATTATTGTTCCCATGATGCGGTCGCAGGCTATGTGCACGCCCGGCATCGTTTCTATACAAGACCCTCAGAATATTCTTTGGCAAGAAGAAACTTTTGGCCCATTGGCTGTGCTCATGCCGTGGCTAGATATCAAACAATGTTTGGCATTGAGACAGCATGAGCAATATGCTTTGGGAACTTGCATCTACACCCACCAACCAGATACTTGGATGAAAAAAAGTTACTTGATTCACGAACCAATCATTGCTTTCAATAGCATCGTGAAAAGCTCTCCGCATTTGCCTTTCGGTGGACTGAAAAAATCAGGTTACGGTACAGAGTTAGGAGAAGCTGGTATGCAAGGATTTACTTATCCTCAAGTAATTCAGTTTTAATCAAAGTGCCTTTAAGTCAAACAGCGTAAAAAGCATTACACACACCAATAACATCAAGGTGTGTTTCCAAATCACATCAAACTTGGTCTCGCTTTTTCTCCATTCATTGGTAAAGCTAATGGGCAAATAAATCAAGGTAAAACCTCCAATTGAAAAAAGCATAATCCAAGCGGCGTTGTCCCAATGTTGCACCCTCGCTAGCACGCCATATGAAAAACGAATTACAAAAAACGTTGATAACAACAACAATAGCCAATCCACTTTCTTTTGGCCAGCCTTGAATAGCAAGTAACCTAAAATTGGTCCTCCAATAATACCCATCACTGCTACACCTGCCCAAAGCAAAGCAGCCGCTCCTGGACCATTTATAATTTTTAAAATACTTCCCGCTACCAGGAATAAAGCACTTGTAACAGCTACCCCGCTTAATGTTCTTAGGACCGTTTTCATTTTCTGATTTTCCATTTGTTCTTTGATTATTTGATTAATATAATTCCATTCTTCGTGAATGAATTCTTGTTTTACACTTTCGTATTCTTCTTCTATGCTAGCCTGCGTTTTCTTATTTTCTATCGCGCTGCATATATGATCAAGTAGAGTCTCCCTCCATTCGTCATTATCGATTCCCTCTCGTTCTAGTTGGTTTTCCAACCATTCTATTTCGGCATCAGACCAGTTACGCATGGACCTTGTTTTTTTCCCACTCCAAAATAATTTTGAGTGTTTCAATAAAGGCTTCCAATTCCTTTACCCTTGCCTTTGTCTCAGTTTTTCCTTGAGGAGTGAGCGAATAATATTTGCGAACCCGCTTACCAATCATTTCCTTTTCGGTCTTTAATTCACCCGCCAACTCCAAAGCATGCAGCATTGGGTATAGCGCACCTTCGGTAATTTGAATGGTATCCCCTGAAATTTCTTTAACCCGCTGTACGAGTTCATAACCATACATGCGCCCTCCCTCTTTGAGGACTTTCATTACGATGGTTTTTAATGTTCCTTTTAGTAATTCACTTGAATGCATAAGACAAATATACATAAGATTCTTATGTAATTAAAAAATAATTTGAATTTGTGTCATTTATCACCAAACTTTTTTTCCGTGTAACGTGATATTTGCACATGAAAACATTCTATGCCTTAATTTCTGCAATCATACTTATGGTTGCTTGTCAAAATTCAAATAGCCAGTCAACTCAAGTAGATGCCAAAACATTTGCGCAACTAATCGAGACAAAAAAAGATGCTCAATTAATAGATGTGCGTACTCCAGGAGAATTTCAAAGCGGCTACATCAATGGTTCTCTTAACCTAGACTACAATGGTGCAGACTTCAAACGTCAAGTTGCATCTTTGGATAAATCAAAACCCGTGTTGGTATACTGCTTATCTGGCGGCCGCAGTGCCTCTGCAGCGCGCGAACTTAGAAACAATGGCTTCACTGAAGTTATCGAATTAAAGGGTGGAATCATGGCTTGGGGTAGAGACAATCTTCCTCTTGCAGGTGCAACAGCCAAGGGGGAAGGAATGAATGAAACAGATTTTTCCAAATTAATCTCTCAGTCAACTTTGACTTTGGTAGACTTTCATGCTCCATGGTGTGCACCTTGTAAAAAAATGAAACCCATCCTAGAAGAGATTGCCACAGAAAATGCATCATTGAAAATTCAAAAGATCAATGTTGATGAGAATAAGAATATTGCGACACTGAAAAAGATAAATGTGTTGCCAACACTAATCATTTTCAAAAACGGCATTGAAGTATGGCGACATGAGGGCATCATTTCTAAAGAAGATCTTTTGAAAGCCTTGAACCAATAAATCTATAGCGCATCTTGTAGCTTTCATGATTACATTTGCGGCATGGCATTAATAGAAGAATTTGACAAAACCGGTAACTGGTTATTCAAGGGTAGATCTTACTTTCCCTTGGCTTTGTATGCGATGGCAGCAATTGTTATTGGAATGGGTTGGGACGAGCATCTTTCCGTTTTTGATGAAACCACCGCATGGATTTGTATTGCTATTTCACTTCTCGGATTGTTCATTCGCGCTATTGCCATCGGTTATGTCCCACGCGGCACATCAGGCAGAAATACCAAAGAAGGCCAAGTTGCTGAAGTATTAAATTCTACAGGAATTTATAGTACTGTTCGTCACCCATTGTATTTGGGAAACTTTTTTATGTGGTTTGGTATTATTATATACGTAGGTAATTGGTGGTTTACATTGGTGTGTTGCTTGATGTATTGGATCTATTACGAACGCATCATGTTCGCAGAAGAGTTTTTCTTGCGAGGCAAATTCGGTCAAGTATATTTAGATTGGGCAGCAAAGACACCTGCTTTTTTACCAGCATTGTCAAAATGGAAGTCTCCTACGTGGGAGTTCTCTTTGAAGAATGTTTTGAAGAGAGAGTACAATGGATTTTTTGCAATCTTTTTGTCAATGGCATTGTTGGACATTTTCAAAAACTACATGCATTATGGCTTTACAGATTGGTCACATATCATGAGTCCATTTTGGATGAAAGCAATCATTGTATCATTTGTTATTTTCTTGACGCTTAGATCCATGAAAAAATACACACGTATTCTTCATGTAGAAGGACGATAAATTACGACTTGTTTAATTGATGCTGTTCTAGTTTCGCCTCGAAATTAAAATTATGCTAGCCACTACTTCAAAAGACCAATTGGTGCATCACCCTATGTACCAGAGAATGTCCTCATTGCAGGACATTCAAGTTTTTATGGAATCACATGTATTTGCTGTTTGGGACTTCATGTCGCTTCTCAAATCCTTGCAACGTGATTTGACAGGAATGTCACACCCTTGGATGCCTGTGGGCTCTCCTACTACTCGATTTTTCATCAATGAAATTGTATTGGGCGAGGAAAGTGATGTTCATCCAAAAGGAGGATACATTAGTCATTTTGAGTTGTACTTGCAAGCCATGGATCAATGCGGAGCAAATACGCAAACCATTCGACAATTCATTCAACTTCTTCAGAATGGAACTTCTGTTGCCATCGCATTGGTTCAATGCAATGCTCCTCAAGAAGCACAGGATTTTGTCTTGGCTACAATGAAACAAATCGAAACAAAGTCGCTACATGAACGTGCTGCATTATTTACATACGGCAGAGAAGATTTGATTCCTGGAATGTTTATATCTATGGTTGAGGAACTTCAAAATTCTGGAGCCAATTTGGAAACTTTCATTTATTATCTCAAAAGGCATATTGAATTGGATGGCGATCACCATGGTCAACTTTCTGAACAAATGACGCAAGAGCTAATCGATGGAGACACAACCAAAAAAGAAGAAGTAGAAGCCATCATCGAATGGGGATATCAGCAGAGATTAAAATTGTGGTCAGGTATCCTTTCCAGAATCAACCAAATCCAACAGAATTGATTTACTTTTGTCTCTTAACTTTTTAAAATACACTCATTGGAAAAATTAGCTTACACCGCTCTTGCCATTTACGGCGTTTGTTTGGTATTTATTTTCTTGTACAGTTTGGTTCAACTCAACTTGGCCATACAATTCACAAGAAGCTATCGTCGTAAACTTCAAAAGCCCGTTATTGCGGACAATGAGTGGCCGCACGTTACCATTCAGTTACCCGTCTACAATGAACTATATGTTATTGAACGTCTGATTGACGCCGTTTGTGCTTTCGATTATCCAAAAGACAAATTGGAAATCCAATTATTGGATGATAGTACAGATGAATCTTTGGAAGTTGGACGTAAAAAAGTGGAGGAATGGAAGGCCAAAGGAATTGATATCGTTCAAATTAAAAGAGAAAAAAATACAGGATTCAAAGCGGGAGCATTGGCATATGGATTGGAATTTTGCAAAGGTGAATTTGTAGCCATCTTTGATGCTGACTTCATTCCCCGTGTAGACTTCTTGAGACAAACCATCCCTTTCTTCTACTTGCATGACAAAGTGGGTGTTGTTCAAACACGTTGGGAACACTTGAACGAAGATTACTCTTTGTTGACTCGCTTGCAAGCTTTCGGTTTAGATGCTCACTTTACTGTTGAGCAAATGGGTCGCAATATGGATCATCATTTCATCAACTTTAACGGAACTGCTGGTGTTTGGCGTAAATCTACCATTGCTGACGCCGGTGGTTGGGAGAGTGATACCATCACTGAGGATTTGGATTTGAGCTATCGTGCTCAATTGAAAGGTTGGGAATTTATCTATTTACCAGAAATCGGATCTCCAGCTGAACTTCCAGCAGAAATGAATGCTTTGAAGGCCCAGCAATTTCGTTGGACAAAAGGTGCTGCTGAGTGCACCATGAAGAACATGGGCAAAGTAGTTAAAGCCAAAAATCTATCTTTCGGAACCAAAGTTCATGGCGCATTTCACTTACTGAACTCCGTGGTTTTCCTATCCATTTTAGGATGTTCATTGTTGAGTCTTCCCATGCTTATCATCAAGAATGAATTTGAAGACAACCAATTGATACAAAATTTATTCTTGGCTGCAACTGCATTCTTGGCCAGTTTCTTTATTCTGGCTTATTTCTATTGGGTGAGTCGTCCACCTGCTCCATTCTTCCAAAAATTCGGTCGCTTTGTTATCGACTTCCCCGCTTTCCTTTCTGTATCCATGGGATTGAGTTTACACAATGCCGTTGCTGTTATGGAAGGATTAACAGGAAAGAAATCGGCTTTTGTTCGTACACCCAAATTTGCTATTTCAACAGGTAAAAAAGGAACTTGGACCGACAAGAAATACCGTGCTGTGAAAATTGCTCCATTGACTTTCGTTGAAGCTTTCATGGTATTGTACTTCATGACCGGTTTGGTTTTGGCATTCTATTACGTGGATTTCGGTTTGTTCCCATTCCACTTGATGTTGACCATCGGTTACTTCTTTGTAACCTACTACAGCTTCAAACACGCCAAGCGCGGATAAATTTTAGGCTGTGCAACAGTCTTTGTTTCGTTTCAAGAGATTCATCCCCTGGTGGTTATCAGGGGTTTCTCTTTTTATAATAGCCCAATCATTTTCACAAGGACAGCTCTATTTTGAGGTTCTGCAATCATCCGGCTGGTCTGGAATGTGGATTTTCTGGTCAAGTTTGCTTGGTAGTTTTATCATTCCCATATTATTTGCTCCGCTCTGGAATAAGTTACAACTGAGCCATGACAATCTTTTTTACTTGGAAAGGTTCCCCTCAGTTGGCGGTAAAATTCTATTTCATTTTAGACGCTACTATGTTGGCGTTTTGGTAACTGGTTTTTTGATGGCCTTTGGTCTTATCACTTTTGCCAAACTACTAACAGACTTGGGCTTTTTGGATTATACCACTGCCTTGATTTTTATTACCACCTCCTTGGCAGTTATCATCTTGATAAATAGTCTAGATTTTCAAGTCAAATGGGATCTTGGCGTATTTGTCCTTTATCTGATTTTCTTGTTATTGATCGCTATTTTTGTTTGGATTCCATTACTTCCTAAACATCCCGAAACATCTTTCGCTGACTTATTTCCCAATCAATCAGCGGGATGGCAGCATTGGTTGTTTTACATTGGATTTCAATGGTGGTCTACCAATCAGTTTGATGGTGGCAGTGTTGAAACCTCGCGCTTTACTGGAGTAGACAGACAACATGCAGCTAGAAAAAGTGCGATAGTCGCTGCATGCGCAAATGCAATAGCAACTGTTCTTGTTGCTATCACATCAAGCCTTTTGGCTAACCAAAAGGCCCCTTCCTTTTGGGTTGGGATTTTTAACTTGGTACCGGAAGAAATACATACATTGTTGATGTATGTAGCAGTTGGACTAATGACAGTTCAAGTTTTGGCATACTCCAATTGGGGAGCCGCTATGGTAATCAATGATTCTCAAGCTTCGGTTTGGAAATCTCGAACAATACTTCTTGTACTCCTTGGCATTGCCTCAATAATCGCTTTTCAAAGTCAAAAATTATTGCCTCTAAGTCACTTTGTTTTTGCCATATCTGCTGGGGTTGCACCATTCTACATTCTGCGTTGGATATTTCCTTCAATAGGTCCTTGGACACAAATCATCGTGATGGTGACATCGCTCTTGGGAACGCTACTTTACGAATATATTTTCCCATTCAACTTTCAAGTTTTCCAACTGAATTTCGAAGAATCAAGAACTTTGATTGTAGGTACAATAACCATTTCTGTAGGATTGATCAGTTGGTCGATTTTCCCTTCGGGAGCACCTACCCCATTTTGGCTTTCCATTCAACCTACCCAAAAAGAATGGAGAAACAAATTAATGCAATCGCTACTGCTTGGAGTTATTCTGGTATTTGCAATACTTGGAATATTGTCTTTGTTGTAAAAAAAAAATCCCAGGACAAATCCCAGGATTTTAAACTAAAAACCGATCAACCGATTCACTGATTTACTATTACGGCATAAAAGGAAAATTCTTTCCAGGATAATAAGCCATCTTACCCAATTGCTCTTCAATACGCAACAACTGATTGTACTTTGCAATCCTGTCACTTCTTGAAGCCGAACCTGTTTTTATTTGACCGGTATTCAATGCAACGGCCAAATCTGCGATGGTTGTATCTTCTGTTTCTCCAGAACGATGACTCATGATACTGGTATAACCAGATCTGTGCGCCATATTAACTGCATCAATGGTTTCTGTCAATGTTCCAATTTGATTCACTTTAACCAAAATAGAATTGGCAATATTTTCATTGATTCCCTTGGCCAAACGATTGACATTGGTAACAAACAAATCATCACCGACCAATTGAACTTTATCACCTAAAGTTTCAGTCATCAATTTCCATCCATCCCAATCGTCTTCGGCGCAACCATCTTCAATACTCACGATGGGGTAACGCTTGCACCAATCTGCCCATACACCTACCATGTCCGCACTGGTCAACGATTCTCCAGTACTTTCAAGTTGGTACATTTTTTTCTCAGCATTGTAAAACTCAGTCGATGCACAATCCAAAGCGATACAAATGTCTACACCTGGTTTGTATCCTGCCGCCTCAATGGCTTGCATCACAACTTTCAGTGCATCTTCATTACTTGCTAAGTTGGGTGCAAATCCACCTTCATCACCTACATTGGTCATGTGACCTTGCTTTTTCAACACCGCTTTTAGGTGATGAAAAACTTCGGCACCCATGCGCAAAGCTTCAGAGAAACGCTCTGCTCCAACTGGAACAATCATAAACTCTTGTACGTCTACCTTGTTGTCTGCATGCGCACCACCATTGATGATGTTCATCAAAGGAATTGGTAATGTGTTGGCATTAACGCCACCTACATAACGGTATAGCGGAAGACCTACAGAGTTTGCTGCAGCATGTGATACGGCCAAAGAAACACCTAAAATCGCATTGGCACCTAAATTGGCTTTGTTGTCTGAACCGTCAATGCTACACATTGCACGGTCAATTAAATTCTGTTCAAAAATGGAAGCGCCTTGCAAAGCTTCGTTCAACGACGATACAACATTTTGTACCGCGCGCTCAACTCCTTTTCCAAGGTATCGCGACTTGTCGCCATCACGTAACTCAACGGCCTCGTGCATTCCTGTTGATGCACCAGAGGGTACCGCAGCCCTTCCCATCACGCCTTCTGCTGTGATCACTTCTACTTCTACTGTTGGATTGCCCCTGGAATCCAAAATTTGTCGGGCATGTACATTCGCTATTGTACTCATGATTAAAAAATTAGCGTGTTTACAGTAAGATATCTTACGTGGTAAAAATACTGCAGGAACGATTCCACTCCTATCAATAATTATTACTTATATCAATTCTCTTTGATGCGCCCATCCGGTTATCGAGTATCGATTAACCTTGGTTTCTAAAACTTCATGTTCCAATTCTGACATAAAGACAACAAGCCTACCTGAAATTGGCTGGACTTCTACGGTTTCTGCATCCAAATAAATCATCAATTCTCCACCATCATTCTTCTTCCATGTTTCATTCAAATACAACACAAAAGAAACTCTTCGGGTTGAGGAAATTTGATGGCGATCCTTGTGCTTCTTATAAAAACCTCCCGACTGGTAAACAGCCAAATGGGCCTCCATATCATTCAAACCCAAGTAGAAATTGCGATTGATAACACTTTGAACTTGGTTAATTCTATCCCAATACACTTGAATCGCTGCACTATCGCTCTGCGCGTCTAGCCAACAAATCCAATCCCCCCTTTCCGTTTTAACTACTCGTTGCTCTAATCCTTTACCTACTCCAGCCTCTTTGAATTGACCTGAATGCAAGCCTTCATCGGCCATTTTTCTCAAGGCCGCGATTTCCGCTGGGAACAAGAATTGATCTACAATCAAATATTTCTTTTCAGCGAAAAAATCCAATTGCTCCTCGGTCCAAATCATTTCCAATCCGCAATAAAAATATTGGTATCTCTTGTTCTTCCGTTGTGACGATTGCTGCACCAAACCAATTTCTTTCCATCCGGGGAAAACATAGGAAAAGAATCAAACTCCGTATCGTATGTTACTTGTTCTACTTTACCGGATTCGATATTCACCAAAAACATATTGAACGGAAAACCAATATTGCTTTTATAATTGCTACAAAACAAAATCGATCTACCGTCTGGTGTAAAGGTGGGAGACCAATTGGCATTGCCCAAATGGGTAATTTGCTTGGCATCACTTCCATCTGCATTGGCTACAAAAATTTCCAAGTTGGATGGTTCAACCAAGTCTTGGTTCAATAAGTCCTTGTATTTTCTAATGTCCTCCATTTGTGTGGGCCGTGATGCTCTCCAAACAATTTTGGTCCCATCAGGTGAAAATGTTGCTCCGCCATCATATCCCAAAGTACTCGTGATTTGCTTTACATTTCTTCCATCTATATCCATGGTATACAAATCCAAATCTCCATTTCTTAAACTGGTAAAAACTATTTTATCTCCCTTGGGGCTAACAGTAGCTTCGGCATCATACCTCGGTGATTGCGTAAGTGGAAACTTTATTTGTCCATTTAAATCAGCGACATAAATATCATAATCTGTATACAAAGGCCAAACATATTGACCCGGCTTTTTCTCCGGAACAGGAGGACAAGCCTCGGCTCCTTGGTGGGTAGAAGCATACAAAATGTGCTGCCCGTCTGGCATGTACCATGAACATGTCGTTCGACCCTTGCCTGTCGATATCATTTGTTTTCGCGTAGAATCACCTACTGCTTCCCATTTCAATGTGAAAATCTGATCACAGCCCACTCCCCATTTTGCATTGTCACTTTGGAATATCAGTGACTTACCATCTGGACTAAAATATGCTTCTGCATTATTTCCACCATAAGTAAGTTGACGGACATTGGTCAAGTGCTTTTCTTTCTTGTAATGAATGGGTTCATCAGATTGGGCCATTGCCACAATTGACAACCCCAAAAAACCAGATATCATCAACATATTTTTCATCATACAAAAAATTTTGGTTTAAAAAACAATTCGCTTTAAGGTCAAGAAAATAATTTTTATATCTTCTACTATTCCTGCCTTGGGGATGTAGGCCAAATTGATTTTCAACTTGGCAGGCATGACGACATCAATATAAGTTTGCTCTGGATTCTCGCTCTCTCCCAAAAGCTTATTTTCCTCAAAATACTGCAAAGACGCATAATCCGTTATGCCTGGTTTAACCAGCAAAACCTTTCTTTGCTCGTCGTTGTACATCAAGACATATTTCTCTACTTCTGGTCGAGGTCCAACCAAACTCATATCACCGATCAAAACATTCCAGAGTTGCGGCAATTCATCAATCTTGTATTTACGAATCCAACTACCCACACGGGTAATTCGTGGATCTTGACCAACAGTCAATTGCAAATCATCCATTTTTCTGATGCGCATGGATCGGAACTTAACCATATTGAACTTTTTTCCATTTCTCCCCACACGAACTTGCCAATAGAATGGCGAATGAAAATCCTCTTTCCAAATCAAAAAAGACAGCAACAATCCCGCTGGAATCAAAATGACTATTCCAATCAAAGAACAGCCTATGTCAAACAATCGCTTCATGCAAATTGGGCGTTGACATAATCAACAATCTCTTCAATTATCCAATTCACTTGCTCATTCTCTAAGTCAAAATAAACGGGTAACGAAATTTCGTTTTCAAACTGAGCGAAAGCATTCGGAAAATCCGATTCTCTGAAACCTAAACCTCTGTAATAACTCAATCGAGGCAATGGTTGAAAATGAACATTTGTCGAAATACCTTTCTCAGCCAAAAATGTAATGAGCGCATTTCGTTTTCCCTCATCAAAACCTTTGATTCGAAGCGGAAACAAATGATAACTGCTTTCTCTATTTTCTATTTCAAATGGAGGAATAATTGCCCAATCCCATGACGAAAATCCATTCACATAAAGTTTGAAAATAGATTTCCGTTTGGGTAAGTGATCCTCCGCGTAACGATCCATTTCCACCCATCCAATGGCGGCTTGCAAATCCGTCATGTTACATTTATATCCCGGCTCGACGACATCATATTGCCATTGGCCGGCCTGTGTTTTGGATAAAGCATCTTTGGTTTGGCCATGCAGCGCTTTGATATTGATTTCCTTCCATAGAGCTGAATTGTCAAATGGTTCAGGAAGATTAAAAACCAAAGCACCGCCTTCAGCTGTTGTAAAATTCTTCACTGCATGAAAACTGAATGCCGCCACATCTACTTCAGAACCTACAGGTTTTCCGTTGTATTGTGCCCCAAAAGAATGTGCTGCATCTGAAATCACCAATATTCGATTCAACATTTGTTGATGTGCATTGGCCGCTACAAATAAGTTTGATTTTTGTTTCGCGATTTCCATTACTCGCGAGTAATCCACCGGCAATCCCGAAAAATCAACAGGCATAATCACTTTGGTTCTTTCATTGATTGCAGCGGACATCGCTTCCAAGTCGATTAAAAAACCTCCCTCCTCACAATCAATCATAACAGGCGTTGCACCAACATGCATTACTATATTTGCAGTTGCTGCATAGGTATATGCGGGAATGATCACTTCATCTCCAGGTCCAACACCCCACCATCTCAAAACCAATTCAACTGCATTGGTCCATGCATTTAAACAAATCACTGGACCACCTCCAATATACTCTTGAATCTTCTGTTCCAAAGCTCTGGTTTTGGGACCTGTAGTAATCCAACCAGAACGCAAAACTTCAGTAACAGCAGCAATGGTTTTTTCATCAATGCGCGGTGGCGAAAAAGGAATCGGTTTCATTGTCTCAAAAGTAACATTGTTCAACCTCCAACATGTATCTTTGTTGAATGATATTTTTACAACGAAATGTTGAAGGATTTGCCTTCAGAGTTAGCTTAATTGTTGCCATTTTCATTTCATCTTTTTCTGCATCCGCTCAAAGAGATGGAGGCCCAAAAAGAGGTATGGGACCAATGGCTGAAATGACCGGTCGTGTTTATGGGAAAATTTTAGACACCCTTAGCTCTACCCCTCTCGAGTATGCAGTTGTTCGCATCGTTGATGAAAACAACAAATTAATTAACGGGGCACTTTCTGAGAGAAATGGTGACTTTAGTATTGATAAAGTTCCTGTAGGCAAAAATATTTTTCTAGAAGTGGCTATGATAGGCTATGTCAAAAAGAAGAATAGTATTCGATTGGAAATGGTACAACCACCGATTGAAAAGGATTTAGGCAATATCAAATTGCGACCCGTTGTGGAAGACGCATTGATCATCAAAGATGAAAACGGATTCAGAAAAGAATTTGATAAAAGTATCTACGAGGTTGACAAAAACGCAATCAATGCCGGAGGTACTGCGGAAGATGTGCTTAGAAATATTCCAATTGTACAAGTGGACCAAGATGGAAACGTAAGTGTTCGAAATACAGCACCACAAATTTTTGTGGATGGTCGACCTACTACTTTGTCAATAGATCAAATTCCGGCAGATGCCATTCAACGAGTTGAAATCATCACCAACCCGTCAGCCAAGTATGACGCTTCCGGCGGCGGCGGTGGAATTTTGAACATTGTAATGAAGCAGAATAGAGGTCGTGGGTATAATGGTAGCATTCGAAGTGGAATCAATACCGTACCTCCAAAATCTAACTTTGCCTTCAATGATAAATACAGATACAATGGTGGTATCGATTTCAATATCCGACAAGGAAAGGTGAACTTCTTTGTCAACGCCAATCTAAACCAAAGAAGAAGTTTATCATATGCGAATACACTGCGTGAGGATTTGGGCAGCCTACCTTTGTCATCTAGTCAGTATCAAACATCAATTAATAACGGATATTTCGCACGAGGTAGTGCTGGAATGGATTGGTTCATTGATAATAGAAATACAATTACCTTTTCGCAAAGTTTAAACAAAGGAGCTTTTCGCCCAGATGACAGTTTGCATGTAGACGTAGATACACTAGCGGCTGGTGCCATCACAGATGGCGAATATTATCGACGTTCCAAAACCAATCGTGAATTTAAAAATTTGGGATCTAGCGTTTTGTATAAACACATCTTTACAAAAGAGGGAACAGAACTTACAGCAGATTTTAATTACAACCGTATTTCATCCAATTTTGATGGTGATTACAGAAATATATACTCCAATGCAGCACCATCGATTTGGTCTCAGTATGGAGGAGTTGCTCAACAGTTATATACTTTTCAAATGGATTTCGTTTCCAAATTGAATGAGAAGTACAAATTAGAAATGGGAAGAAGGTTTTCTCTTCGTGAATACACTTCTACCTACGATAATGAAAGATTTGATAACATCACCCAAACGTACACACCTGATCCATCCTTGAAAGTGGACTACTCGTTTTGGGAACAAATCGAAGCCTTGTATTCTACCTTATCCATCAATGGCGACAAATGGAAGTATCAAGTTGGATTAAGAGCAGAAAGCAGTTATTACAAAGGGAAATTGAACAATACAGGACAAGTATTTCGAATTGAATACCCCATTAGTTTGTTTCCTTCCGTTTATGTAACCAGAATGATTGATGAGACACAAGATTTTCAGATTGCATTGAACAGAAGGGTCAATCGTCCAAGCTTTATGCAGCTTTCACCATTCACCGACTATAGTGATTCCTTGAACGTATCCAGAGGAAATCCCAACCTTCGTCCTGAGTTTACCCAAAGCGCTGAATTGTCCTATATGAAGACATTCAAGAAAGGACACTCCTTTATCGCTAGCCTTTATTCAAGATATACTTCAAATGTTACAATCAAACAACAACTTACCGAGTTCAGTGCTGTTTTGAATGATACAATCATCGTGACAACTTCTATGAATGCACTTTATGGATGGGCTTCTGGTTTGGAAATGGTTTCTAGAAATGCATTTACCAATTGGCTAGATCTCACCACTACGGTGAACATATACAATTCAACCATTGATGGTTCGAACATTGCACCCGACTTAACCAACTCCATCAACAGCTATTGGGTTAAACTTCAAGCATCAGTAAAACTTCCCAAAAGCACTGTCATTCAAATAAATGGTGATTATGCAAGTAAAAAGTCTTTAGAAGTTGGAAGTAGTGAAAGAGGTGGTGGCGGAGGTTTTGGTGGTGGTGGAATGGGTGGTATGCACGGTGGACCAGTCAATACCGTTCAAGGTTTTATCCGCCCCAATTATGGCATTGATCTCAGTTTGAAAAAATCCTTTACTGTTGGAAAATCCAGCAATAAACCCACCGGCAATCCTGATGTAGATAAATTAATGGCTTCTAGAGGCAAAGGAAATGAGAACTTAACATTAAGCATCTCCTACAATGATATACTTCATACACGTGTGACTAGTATGTACAGCACATCACCTTATTTCCTTCAAGATTCACAACGTTACCGCGATTGGCAAACATGGAGAATAAATCTTTCTTACAAATTCGGCAAGATGGATGCTTCTTTGTTCAAGCGTAAAAACAACAAGGTGAATTCAGAAGGAATGGAAGGCTAAAGTTTGGCTAGCGCTATTTCTGTTTATTGACGTAATAGTTGGGATTGATTTTTATTTTTCCCTTCTTGTATTTTCCTGGTAAAGCTTTCCATTCTGTAGAAACATCCATTCGAATCTGCTTGCCATTGATTTCAATATCCAAAGGCATTTCAAATTGCTTGTTGCAGTTTTTCCAACGGAAGTCGTGACGACCCTTTTCTGATTTGATTTCAAGTTCAGGTATAAATCGTGTTCTGAGATATTGATCAAAAATGGGTTGAAGGTTAAGATTTAGATATTGAGACATAAACTCTTCAATATCATGTGTAGTAACCGTTGTATGATAAAAGCGTCGATTCATCTCACGTAGCATCAATCTCCACTCTTCATCATCCGCATTGATTTGACGAATCATATTCAGTAAGTTGGCGCCTTTGTAATACATATCGCCACTACCCTCACTGTTGACATTGTAAACACCTATAATTGGAGCGTCATTGGCAATATTCCTTCGTTGTCCTATCACGTACTCTTGACCTGCCTCTTTACCATAGAAATACTCTGTAAACAATGATTCCGAATAAGTCGTGAAACCCTCATGAATCCACATATCTGCAATATCCTTATAAGTAATGTTATTGGCAAACCACTCGTGTCCACTTTCATGGATGATGATATAGTCCCATTTTTTTCCCCAGCCAGTTCCAGATAAGTCCATGCCCAAATAACCATTGGCAAATTTATTTCCATAAGTAACTGAACTTTGATGTTCCATTCCCAAGTATGGTACTTGAACAATTTTGTACCCATCTTCATAAAATGGATAAGGTCCAAACCAATGTTCGAAAGCTTTTAACATGTCTTTGGCTTGCACAAATTGAATCTTAGCCTTTTCAAGATCTTCGGGCAAAACATAAAAATGCATGTCGAGTTTTCCTTTTTCTCCATCAAAAGAATCATTGAAATCAGCATAGGCCGCGATATTCATGTTCACGCCATAATTATTGATTGGATTCTTTACTGCCCAATGATAAATCCGAGAGTCATCTTGTATTGAAACATTCTCAAGTCTTCCATTGGAAACTGCCACCAATGGATTGGGCACTTCAATAGAAATGCGCATGCTATCGGGTTCATCATACATGTGATCTTTACATGGCCACCAAACGCTCGCACCAAGACCTTGACAAGAAGTGGCAATAAAATCATTCCCTGCATTATCCTTGCTCCAACTTAATCCGCCATCCCAAGGAGCCTGAATAGCCTTCCTAGGAATTCCCTGATAATAGCAAGTAATGGAAGAATGCTTACCCTTTGCCATTCTTTCCTTGCATTGGACCCAATATGCATTGTTTCCCTTTGGCGTCCAGTTAAGTGAATTACCCGACTCGTCAATTACTTTGATCAATTCCATCGGTTTTTGCAAATCAATTTGCATTACCTCTCCCTCTTCAATGGCCGTGAATTCGATTAATACACTTCCATACAAACGTTTTTGTTTGGGAAAAACCTCAACATTCAAGTGATAATAAGTCAAATCCCACCAAGACCTTTGTGCGGTTATTGAGCCTCGCAATGAATCCTCAACTGTGTACATCTTGGATGGCTGAAACAATTGTGCTTCTCCTTGAAAGGATAGCAGCATTAATGTCAGTGTAAAAATTGAAATCTTGAAACAGTTCATTTACAAATATATTTCAGGACGAGGATTATTTCTCTATTGCCTGCTTCTTCAATTGAGCTGGCATTTTTTCAATGGCATAGCGCAATGCCGTTCTAGGCATTCTTGCTTTATAACGCTGTACAAAATCAAAAACCTCGTTCTGTCTTTTTTGGCTCAGTACCTTTAGCATCCAACCATAACCCTTTTGCACCATGTCTTCCTTGTCCTCAAGCAGCAACAGAGCGATCTCCCATTGATCTTGAACGAACATATTCTTTTTAGCAGGATAGATGAAACTAACAGCGGCCGCTCTTCTTACCCAAAGGTTTTCACTTATCGCCCACATTTTCATTTCATTTACAAGATCTGGAAAACGGAATAACATTTCGCCAATTACTTTATTACAGAATGTATCGCATTCAGCCCAGTTGTCAATGTACAAGCTCACCCATTTCGCAAAAATGCCAAAGTCATCGAGAGAATACTCTTTGTTAAAGGCAACTACAATTTGACAGGCTAGTAAACTTTCTTCGATAGATCCATTTTTAAACAACTGCTCAGCTAGTTTCCAGATCTTGTCTTTTGGCCATTGTTCCTTTTTGATCATTTGAACAACAGAACGACCTATTTTTTGTGTATCTGGATTGGATACACCATAGGCATTGATATAATGTTTAAAGAAGAACTCGATTGATTTCTTTCTTTCAGGAGTCGCCAATTGAAGAAGTTCTTTCTGAATTAGTGTTACCATAGGATTTAATATGAAATTTTCAGTAAACAAAAAACCCCCAGAGTTTCCTCTGAGGGTTTTCGAAGATCGGCGACGACATACTCTCCCGGCTTTTGGCCAGTACCATCTGCGCTGGTTAGCTTAACTTCTCTGTTCGGAATGGGAAGAGGTGGACCTAACCGCTATAATCACCTAAAAAAGGTT
>JACCDT011480210.1_pt1 | contig 24395 bp, 22 predicted proteins | sample 7446291 | NCBI WGS metagenome assembly JACCDT01 (sample SAMN15323446, study PRJNA562643) | freshwater metagenome | isolation source: river surface water | place: USA:Blue River Watershed | collected 2017-08-17 | reverse complement strand
TCTTACCGGAACACCAGCAGGTATTGGACCGCTACAACCACAGGGCACAGTTACAGTTGCCATCGAAGGTTTAGGCGAGTTAACGAATCGAGTGAGCGCACGTGGCTAAAAAAGTAAAAGTTCGTTTTGCGCCATCTCCAACGGGAGATTTACACGTTGGAAACATCCGCACCGCTTTATTTGATTGGGCTTACGCGCGTCATACCGGTGGAACATTTCTATTTCGTATTGAAGATACAGATACCACTCGCGTTACAGATGAATACATTCAAGCGGCAATTGATACGTTGAAGTGGCTTGGACTTGATTGGGATGAGGGTCCTGAGGTTGGCGGAAACAACGGTCCATATCTTCAGTCACAACGTCTAGATATTTATGCAGAGTGGGCACAAAAGTTTTTAGATCAAAAAGATGCGTATCACTGTTATTGCACACCAGCAGAACTAGAAGCAACTCGTGAAGCGCAACGCGCTGCAAATGTTGCACCTGGTTATGACGGAAAGTGTCGCAACCTCACCGCTGAACAGATTGCTGCGTACAAGGCCGAAGGCCGTGAAGCAGTTGTTCGAATGCGAATGCCAGATGGAACAACAACATTTGTTGATGAAATTCGGGGAGAAGTCTCTTTCGATCACAAGTTCGTACCTGACTTTGTTCTAGTACGCGCAGATGGATCACCGCTATACACATTGGCCGTAGCCGTCGATGATGTTTTGATGAAAGTCACCCATGTTTTGCGCGGAGAGGATCTCCTGTCTTCAACTCCTCGACAGATTCGTGTTTATCAAGCGATGGGTGTTAAGCCTGAGGATTACCCTGTCTTTGCCCACTTGCCATTTGTGATGGGTCAAGACAATGCGAAGTTGTCTAAGCGAAATGGTGAAGTTTCTATTGCTTGGTATCGCGAACAAGGTTATTTGCCTGAAGCAATCTGTAATTACTTAGCACTTCTGGGTTGGTCACCTGGTGATGATCGCGAAAACATCACGATGAAAGAGCTCTGCGAGTTATTTACCGTAGAAAAGGTTCACTCATCGCCTGCCCGCTTTGACATGAAAAAGCTTGAAGCAATCAACGGCGACAAGATTCGTGCGCTTACACTCGATGAGTTCCTGAAGTGGTCACTGCCATTCTTAACGAAGGCGGGAATTATCACCGGCACAGATAGCGAGATTGCGCTCGTAAAAGCTGCACTTCCAATCATTCAAGAGCGCATCGTAAAGATTAATGAAGTTCCACAGATGCTTAAATTCTTATTTGTTAAAGAGTTTTCTGTCGAAGCCGATAGCATTTCAAAGATTACAGATGATGTATCTAAAGAAGTATTGAAGCGCTCACTCAAAGAGTTAGAACCATTAACAACATGGAACCACGACAGTATCGAAGCTGCACTACGCGCTTGCTTAATTGAAGAAATGGGACTTAAGCCACGCATCGCATTTGGCGCAGTTCGTATTGCAACTACTGGCAGCACAATTTCTCCACCACTATTTGAATCAATGGAACTACTTGGCAAAGAGGCTTCACTGGCTCGAATTGCAGCGGCACTAACGCTCTAGTTGGTGCGGTATTCTTTGCACTGCCTATTTTGGGGTATGGGGTAATTGGCAGCCCTGCTGATTCTGGTTCAGTAAGTCTAGGTTCGAGTCCTGGTACCCCAGCGAAATTAAAAAATGAAAGCCGAAGGCGATCATTTTTGAAAATGTTAGTACTAGGGCCCCGTCGTCTAGCGGCCTAGGACTCTGGCTTCTCAAGCCAGCTACGAGGGTTCGAATCCCTTCGGGGCTACGCACGTTGTTTTATTTTTATAAAGGAGAGTACGACGATGGCTGATTCTGGTTCTAAAACTAGAGTGAAAGTTAAACGTCGTATTCCTCGAATTGGCGATCTTACTCAACTCTTAAAATTTAGAAAGCCAATCTTTAGTGCAAAAAAGCGAAGACTTACACGCGCGCTCACAATTTATGATCTTCGCACGATTGCAAAGCGACGTACTCCACAAGCACCTTTTGACTACACCGATGGATCTGCTGATCAAGAGATAAGTTTGACTCGAGCTCGCAAAACTTTCGAAGAAATCGAATTCTCACCAAATGTACTGCGCGATGTATCCAAGGTCGATGCATCAGTAACAATGCTTGGTCATAAACATTCATTGCCATTTGGTATCGCACCAACAGGCTTTACTCGAATGATGCAGACCGAAGGCGAAATCGCTGGATGTACTGCAGCAGCTGATGCTGGAATTCCTTACACACTCTCAACAATGGGAACACGCTCCATCGAAGATGTAGCAGCGGCAGCTCCTCATGGTCGCAATTGGTTTCAGTTATATATGTGGAAAGACCGCGATCGCTCAATGGCACTTGTTGACCGCGCAAAGGTTGCAGGTTTTGACACTCTAGTTTTAACAGTAGATGTCCCTGTTGCAGGTGCACGTCTGCGTGATGTGCGAAATGGCATGACTATTCCACCATCACTAACATCAAAGACAATAATTAATGCGATTCCACGACCAGCCTGGTGGATGAACTTTCTAACAACAGATCCACTCAAGTTTGCTTCCCTTGATACGTGGGATGGTACAGTCGCTGAGCTACTTGATTCAATGTTTGATCCAACAGTCACTTTCGATGACCTAAAATGGATTCGCAAGAATTGGAAGGGCAAGCTCGTCGTTAAAGGAATTCAAAACGTGGAGGACGCGGTTAAGTCCGTAAGTGCGGGCGCTGATGCCATTATTTTATCCAACCACGGTGGCCGCCAACTAGATCGTGCACCAGTTCCATTCTTATTACTTCCAGAAGTTCGCAAGAAGATTGGCAAGAAAGCTGAACTTCACATGGACACAGGAATCATGCACGGAGCTGACATCGTTGCAGCCCTTGCTAACGGCGCTAACTTCACCTGGATTGGTCGCGCATATTTGTATGGTCTTATGGCTGGTGGACGAGATGGCGTTGATCGCACCATTGAAATCTTAAACAACCAGATTTATCGCACGATGAAATTACTTGGTGTGAAATCAGTTTCAGACCTGAATCCTTCACATGTTCGCACAATCAATAGATTTGCGAAGTAATGTCTGAAATCGAGACAGGCACGACTGATGTACCTCTATTTAAAGCACTCGCACGCAATCTTCGAAATCTTCCTGAAGCAGCATCCTGGACAGCTCTTTTATCTGGCTTTCTAGTTGTCTTCGTATCCACTACGGGGCCAATTGCAATTTTGTATCAGGCTGCAGCAGCTGCGGATATGCCCATCGAATTAACTAACTCATGGCTCTTTGCGGTCTTCTTGGGATCTGGACTTTTCGGATTATTACTGACTCTTCGATTCGGGATACCCATCATTGGTTCATGGGCGTCCACAACTACTGCGCTACTGGTAACAGGTTTGGTGGATCATCCATTTTCAGAAGTAATTGGTGCCTACTTTGGTGCATCAATTTTGTTAATGATTGTTGGGTACACAGGGATATTTAATAAGTTAATGCAATCCATTCCTCACGCAATCATCATGGCAATGCTTGCAGGAGTATTGCTGGTCTTTGGAACGCGCATCTTTACTTCTACTCGTATTAATCCTTTGCTCGGACTTTTAATGCTTCTTGTCTTCTATCTTGGGCGCACTCTGAAATGGCGGGCACCATTATTGGCTTCCTTTGCTGTCGGATTAATCACCGTAATTGCCCAATCGAAAATCGATATTCCACCCTTGAACTTTGAGGTAGTCAGTCCAGTGTGGACCAATCCAACATTTTCTATTGGCTCATTCTTCACTCTTACAATTCCAATTTTCTTAATGGTAATGACGACGCAAAATGCTCCCGGGATTGCTCTGCTTAAAGCTGTTCACTACAAACCACCGGTCAATCAGATTGTGCACTTTGGAGGAACATTGTCGCTATTGGGCGCAGGCTTTGGTGGTGCTGGAGTTAACTTATCTGCAATGACTGCATCGATTGCTATCTCACCAGATAGTGATCCAAATCCAAAGACTCGTTACTTTGCTGGTGTGGCTTCCGGAGTTGCCTACAGCGTTGCTGCGCTATTCGCTGGAATCTTTTCAACTCTATATGGCGCATTTCCACTAGAACTCACCGCAATTTTAGCGGGTCTTGCATTATTACCTGTGATTACTGGTTCACTCTCAGATGCACTTGAGAAAAAAGATTTTAGAGACTCTGCAATTGTTACTTTCTTGGTAACTATTTCTGGGGTGTCTGGCTGGGGAGTGGGTGCGCCATTCTGGGGATTAATCGCTGGTATTGCAGTGCACAGATTTAGTGAGATTCGCGCGTCACGTCAGAGCCGCTAGATCCACGGAGGAAATCTAGGTCGGCTCCTGTATCTGCCTGCAACACGTGATCGATATAGATTCTCTGCCATCCACGTTCTGGATCGGCATACGCCTTTTCTGTTGCTGATGATGTAACACGCGAAGCAAGTTCAGAATTAGATAACTTCACATTAAGTGTGCGAGCAGCGACATCTAGTTCGATAATGTCACCGGATTTAATTTTTGAAAGCGGACCACCCGCTGCTGACTCTGGTGCAACATGCAAAATTACCGTTCCATATGCTGTTCCGCTCATACGACCATCACAAATTCGAACCATATCTGTTACGCCGTGCGCAACTAACTTTCCAGGAATTTTCATGTTCGCAACTTCTGGCATCCCTGGATATCCCTTAGGACCGCATCCGCGTAGGACCAAAACTGAATCTGCTGTGACATCTAAGTCATCAGAATCAATACGCGCATGGAAATCTTCTATGCTTTCAAAAACAATTGCTGGACCAGAGTGCTTTAGAAGCGCAGGACTCGCTGCAGCAGGTTTAATAACAGCGCCGAGTGGTGCAATATTTCCCCGCAAGACCGCAATGCCAGCTTCTTTTTGAAGGGGTGCATCAAATTTCTTAATCACTTGCGCATCATAAATTTCTCCATCACCGATAGTGGAAATAATGGATTTACCTGTCACTGTAATCGCCTTTGGATTAAGAAGTTTTTCTAGTTCTTTGAAAACTGCGCTCAGACCGCCCGCACGATGGAAATCCTCCATAAGAAACTTGCCAGATGGTTGCAGATTTACGAGCAGCGGAATGCGTGAACCAATTCGATCAAAATCATCCAGTGTGAGGTCAACACCCAATCGGCCAGCAATTGCGAGTAAATGCACTACAGCATTGGTCGAACCGCCAATGGCCGCAAGAGCAAGAATTGCATTTTCAAAAGAGGCTTTAGTCATCACATCACTTGGCTTGAGGTCACTAGAAACCATCTCAACAATTCGACGACCAGAGTTGTGAGCAGCTTGCAACAAACGACTATCGGCAGCGGGAATTCCAGCGACACCTGGAAGTGTCATGCCAAGTGCTTCGGCCATGATTCCCATGGTTGAGGCAGTTCCCATTGTGTTGCAGTGACCACGAGAACGAATCATTGCTGACTCTGAATCTAAGAATTTAGCTTTGCTTAATAAACCTGCACGAACTTCTTCGCTCATGCGCCACACATCTGTTCCGCAACCAAGCGGCGATCCTCTAAATGTTCCAGTAAGCATTGGTCCACCCGGAACAACAATTGATGGAAGATCAACAGAAGATGCACCCATTAACAAAGCTGGAATGGTTTTATCGCAACCACCTAAGAGAACCGCGCCATCAATCGGATTTGCGCGCATCATTTCTTCAGTCGCCATAGCAGCCATATTGCGCCACAACATTGCAGTTGGTCGCACTTGAGTTTCACCAAGTGAAATCATTGGCAAATTGAGTGGGACTCCACCTGCTTCCCAGATTCCATTTTTTACGCTCTGCGCAATTTCATCGAGGTGTGTATTACATGGTGCAAGATCAGAGGCTGTATTAACTATTGCGATCTGCGGGCGTCCATCAAATGCGGAATCTGGATTACCGCGACGCATCCACGCACGGTGAATATAGGCATCTCTATCATCGCCCGCGTACCAATCTGAACTTCGCACTCAAGGAGCATAGCCGTGCTGCGAATATTTCGTCTAGCATTGGCGTTCTTATGAGGGCATTCGTTGTTCATTCACCTGGTCAATCAAGTATTGAAGAAGTTGATGCACCTGTTGCAAAGCCAGGTCACGTTGTTATTGATATTGCACGTGCTGGAGTATGTGGAACCGATGTTGAATTTTTTGATGGCGACATGGCTTATTTCCAAACGGGTGAAGCGCAGTATCCAATACGACTCGGTCACGAATGGTGTGGCACAGTTTCACATGTTGGTGATGGCGTGGATAAGAAATGGATTAGTAAACGCGTAACTGGCGACACAATGTTGGGTTGCCAGAAATGCAAGCGATGCAGATCTGGTTTACAACATGTATGCGCTGATAGATTTGAAATCGGAATTAGAAATGGTTGGCCTGGTGCTCTTGCAGAACAACTCTTGGTTCCTGAATTTGCTCTTCATGAATTACCAGATTCAATAGATGACACCGTAGGTGCGTTGATCGAGCCAGGTGGAAACTCACTACGTTCTGCCCAAGCGGCTCATGCTGGACCTGGTAAAAAAGTTTTAGTGTGGGGAAGTGGAACTATTGGTTTACTTACCGCTCAGTTTGCACTAGCAATGGGTGCAGAAGTTCATATCGTCGGTCGCAATCCTGCAACGCTTTCACTCGCAAAAGATTTGGGAGTTCACTTCTCCACACAAGTCTTTGAGGACGCTGATGGTGGTTTTGATGCAATTATTGATGCAACAAATAGTGCAGAGATTCCTGCCGAGGCGCTTGCACGAGTAGAACCTGGCGGACGCGTTGTGTACATCGGAGTCTCCGGAGTACCCAGCACCTTGGATAGTCGCTCACTCGTATTAAAAGATGTCACGGCAGTTGGAATTCTTTCTGCATCACCAGGACTTAAAGGAACGATTGATTTTTACTCACGCGGAGAGATTGATCCACGACCAATCGTTGCTGCAACAGTTGGTTTATCAAAGACATCGGATGTGCTCTCTGGAATGAAAATCGATGGCGCCGGCATAGGTCCAAAAATTCATATTGATCCGCGAATTATGTAGCCATGAATATTCGTGCGATTTCAAATGTTGTTTCTGATTTAGGTGAAGGACCAATCTGGAGTCCAGAGAGAAATTGCGTTACGTGGACAGACATCACACAGAATAAATTTCATACAGCAGATTTAGATACGGGTTCGACACAGAGTTTTTCAGCCCCATCAATGGTTGGAGCGATTGCACACACACATGGTGGTGATTACATAGCAGCAACTCAAGAAGGCTTTGCGCATGTAGGCATCGACGGAAAGTTTTCTGCACTGCACACATTTCTTGCATCAGATATGCGAATGAATGATGGAAAAGTAGATCCTGTTGGTCGGTTCTGGGCAGGCAGCTTGGCACTCTCTTTTGAAAAAAATCGCGGCTCCTTATACGTTCTTGAACAAGATAGTTCTTTTTCAAGGGTTCTAGATAACGTGACTCTTTCTAATGGAATGGGCTGGAGCCCTGATGCCAAATATTTTTATTACATCGATAGCATTCCTGGTGTTCTAAAAAGATTTGAATACGAAGCTGTTGACGGTCGCATAAGTGATCCAATTGATTTGATTACATTCGATACTTCACAAGGAATACCAGATGGTATGTCCGTGACGGCAGATGGAAAAATTGTTGTAGCTCTATGGGATGGCGGCCGACTCGAAATTTACGAACCATCAGGCAAGAAGATATCGGAGATTAAACTAGGAGTAAGCAGACCAACATCGTGCACATTCGGTGGAGTAGATGGAAATGTTTTGATTGTGACAACAGCCAGCCAAGGTATAGATCTTGCTAAAGAACCTTTGGCGGGAAAGATTCTTGCCGTCACCGGCACGGGATTAAGTGGACTGCCTCCACATAGATATGGTTAAGTTCATCAACTAGTTAAAGAAAGAGATCACACAGTGAGAATCGCGCGCATCGGAGTAGTTGGCAAAGAACGTGCTGCCGTGATTTCGGACGAGAAGGTTATATTTGTTGATTCAATTATCGCTGATTGGTCACGGACTGATCTAGAAAACGGTGCGCAACAAAAAGTAGCTCGCGCAGATTTGTCATCTTTGCCTACCGAATCTTTGGGCGCCAGCAGAATCGGCGCGCCTATTCACAACCCAACAAAGGTTATTTGTGTTGGCTTGAATTATTTGGGCCACATTAAAGAAGCCAATGCCGAAACCCCTAAAGAACCAATAATTTTTATGAAAGCACCCGACAGTGTTGTTGGACCAAATGACGACATTGTTATTCCGCCTGCAAGCGATGCAACAGATTACGAAGTAGAACTAGCAATTGTCATTGGAAAGAAAGCACTGTATTTAGATTCACCAGAGCAAGCACCTGATTTCATTCTGGGTTATTCAATCAGCCAAGATGTCAGTGAACGTCACTGGCAACTTGAGAGATCAGGACAGTGGGTGAAAGGAAAGTCATTTCCAACATTTAATCCTGTAGGTCCATGCATTGTTACGCCGGATGAAATCAACGGTTCGAACCTTCGTCTGTGGTGCAGCGTGGATGGAGAAATGCGTCAAGATTCAAATACCAATGATTTACTCTTCGGCATTAATCATATTATTTGGTACATCAGCCAATTCATGGAGCTCCACCCTGGAGACATTATTAATACCGGCACACCATTTGGCGTTGGACTTGGTTTTAAGCCACCAAAATACTTACGTGCAGGAAATGTTTTGCGTACTGGCATTGAAGGAATCGGTGAGATTCAATCTAATCTCGTTGCATATTCGAAGGGCACACAGTAAATGAGTACTGACTTTCAGGGTTTTAATGTTGTTATTTCAGGCGCAGGTTCTGGAATTGGATTAGCTGTTTCCAAAAAATTAAAGGCACAAGGCGCAAAAGTTTTCGGTTTAGATGTATCTGCAGGCGAACTCGAATTAAGCGGTGCGGGTACATGGATCCAGTGCGATATTGGCAGCGACGAATCTGTAACGCAGGCATTTAAGAAAATTACCAGCAAAGTAACAAAGATTGATGTGCTGATTAATAATGCAGGCATTGGTGCTCAAGGTGGCGTAGAAGCTGCGACCACAGAAGAGTGGAACAAAGTTCTAAATATCAACGTGATTGGAACATCACGAGTAAGCGCGGCAGCACTGCCTTTACTTCGCAAAAGTACTGACGCAGCAATTGTTAATACATGTTCTGTGGTTGCAACTGTTGGATTACCAAAGCGTGCAATCTATAGCGCAAGCAAAGGGGCCATTTTGTCATTGACTCTTGCAATGGCTGCTGACTTACTTGCAGAAAAAATTAGAGTTAATTGTGTGAATCCAGGAACGGCAGAGACACCGTGGATTGCTCGCTTGTTATCTCACGCTGCAGATCCTGCAAAAGAAAGAGCAGCACTAGAAGCGCGTCAGCCTATGGGCAGACTTGTCAGTGCAGATGAAGTAGCTAATGCAATTATTTATTTAGCGCACCCTGGACAAAAATCAACAACAGGAACCGTCTTGGCAGTCGATGGCGGTCTGCACAGTTTGAATCTCCCTAAGTAACACCAATGCGCACACGTACAGATTTATCGGCTGATCAAATCGCGGCACTTGGCGCTTTAGTTGCTGGTCGCATATCCACAAATGACTCCGTGCTTGATTTACATGGACGAGATGAATCTGCATTCCCACCTGTAAAACCATCTGCAGTCATCACAGTTCATTCGACTGAAGAAGTCTCTGCCGTACTTGCGTACTGCAACACCCATGACATTCCTGTGGTGGCATTTGGCGCAGGTACTTCTCTCGAAGGACATGTTCTGCCGCTTTTCGGTGGAGTTTCACTAGACCTAAGCGCCATGGATAAAATCTTAGAAGTAAGCCCAGATGATCTAACTGTACGTGTTCAAGCCGGAGTTAAACGCATGGCTTTGAATAAGAAAATTGCATCAGATGGACTCTTCTTCTCAGTAGATCCCGGTGCAGATGCGACCATCGGTGGAATGACATCAACAGGAGCAGCTGGGACAACAACAGTACGTTATGGATCAATGCGCGAAAATGTTTTGAAACTCACAGCCGTACTCGCAGATGGAACAATTATTCATGCAGGACGTGAGACAAGAAAATTATCAGCTGGATATGACGTGACTCGTTTGATTGTCGGCTCTGAAGGAACACTCGCAATTGTCACAGAAATAACCCTTCGTGTATTTGGAATTCCAGAAAAAATGGCCGCGGCAGTCTCACGTTTTCCGACTCTTGCAGATGGAGTTCAAGCAGCAATTGCGATTGTGCGATCTGGAGTTGCTATTGCTCGCTGTGAATTTTTAGATGCTCAATGCATCAAGAACGTCAATGAACACGATGGTTTGGATTTAGAAGAAGCACCTACGTTGCTCTTTGAATTTCATGGAAGTCCACGAAGTGTTGAAGAAGATGCACAAGTTGTTCAAGAAATTGCTGCAGAATTCGGCGGAACAAACTTTGAATGGACTTCAGAAGAAGGTGCGCGCCGTAAGTTGTGGCAAGCACGTCACAATGCATATTGGGCAGGCATTTCGGCACACCCAGGTAAACGTGCGATAAGTACGGATGCTGCTGTGCCGCTTTCTAAATTGGCAGATGCTGTTGCTCTGACTGAAAAGATTCTGAGCCAGAGTCCATTCCCATTTTCAATTCTTGGTCACGTGGCAGATGGAAACTTTCACGCATTCATTATTACTGATCCAAACAATCCAGAAGAGTTGCCAGCAGTTCGCGAACTCACTCATCACATGACGGATGCAATTATTGATATGGGCGGAACGTGCACGGGCGAGCACGGAATCGGTGCGGGCAAGATTTCATCACTCGAAAAAGAGGCTGGCCCAGGCTCAATGGCCGTGATGGCCTCGATCAAAAACGCCCTCGATCCCAAGGGCATCTTGAACCCCGGCAAAATCTTTCATTGAACACGCTGAAAAATACCTGAACCGACACCCTTGACGGGGGTCTGGGCGGCACCTAGCATCGCTACTTGTATACAAGCTGGAATACGAAGTCAGGGTAGATGAGGGAAAAGGGAGAGTCGGGTGTACCAAAAGCGGGAGATAGACCAGAGCCGTATTCGTGATCAGTATTTAATTGCACAGGTTCAACGTGAGATCGCATCAGTGGTTGGGCCAGAGAATGTAAATACCGATGCAGCATTGCTGCACGAACAATCAGCGGATTGGTCTTGGATTTCGCAATACCTCAAATACAAGTCTTTGCCTGTACCAACTGCAGATCTTTATGTCCGTCCAGGAACTGCAGAAGAAGTTGCAGAAGTTTTGCGCATTGCATGCGAATACAAAATTCCAGTTGTGCCGCGTGGTGGCGGTTCAGGTACACAAGGAGGAACCTTTGCAATCTATGGGGGTATTGCAATGGACCTTCGCCGACTCAACAAAGTTTTACATATTGACGAGGTTTCAATGGTTGTTACTGCTGAAGCAGGTATCGAAGGACCAGAGCTTGAGAGAATTCTTAATGCAAAAGGTCTGACAATGCCTCACTACCCGGGTTCATTTCACTTCGGTGCAACACTCGGTGGTTATTTAGCAGCACGCGGTTCAGGTGTGGTCTCAACTAAATACGGAAAAGCAGAAGATTTAGTTCTGCAATTAGAAGCAGCCGTTCCACCAGGAAAACTCATTGAAACCATGAAAGTTCCAAACCACGCATCTGGTCCCGGAATTATCCAAGCCATTGTTGGTTCTGAAGGAACTCTTGGAATTATCACCAAGGCATCAATGCGCATCGAGAGAATTCCAGAGTCCATGGAATTTCTCTCTTACGGATTTAAAAATATTTCTGAAGGTATCGAAGCCGCTCGTCGCATCATGACTGATCGTTGGCGTCCAGCTGTAATTCGTTTATACGATGAGGCAGATAGTGCGAAACTTTCTTCTTGGCTTAACTTGGGCGTAGAAGGCGTATTGCTTGTCATTATGTGTGATGGAACAAAAGCACTTACCGCTCTAGAGAGTGCCGAGATTGCAAAGCTTTGCGAAGCAGTTGGTGGAAAGTCATACGGTCCTGAAATCGGCAAGATGTGGTGGGACGGCAAGTACGAACCATTTAAGCACGGCAACATTCCTGCGCCACCGCAGATCTTTGGAACTACGGATACCTGTGCTCGCTTTGAAGACCTAGAAAAAATTTATTGGGCAAAGAAAAAAGTTATCGAAGAAGGTTTCTCCGAATACAAAGCGCGTTACACCGCACACTTTTCTCACTGGTTCCCATGGGGCGGAATGATTTATGACCGTTTCTATATTGATAATGGACCAGAAGATCCTCAAGAAGCTATTGCTCTTCACGACCGAGTTTGGGATGCTGCGATAAAGGCCAGCCTCAATAACGGGGGTTCATTAAATGAACACCACGGAGTTGGGTTAAAGCTCGGGCGCTTCATGCGAGTACAGCATGGCGCCGCATTTGATTTACTCCTTGGAGTAAAAGACGCGTGGGATCCGGATGGAATCCTGAATCCAGGAAAACTTGGATTCGGTCCTCCGAAGAACGGGCGTTACTAGTAACCCATCGATTCTTTTTGAAAGGAGAATCATGCATCTATCAATGCATAACTGGATGCGCGCCGAACCTATTAAGGTGACAATCGCGCGTCTAGCTAAATATGGCTACAAGAGCATCGAGATTAGCGGTGAACCAGAGCAATTCGGACTGAATGGTAGTAAAGACACCAAGAAACTTCTTGATGACCATGGTCTTAAGTGCTGGGGTTCAGTAACACTCATGCTCGGTGAAAGAAATCTTGTCGCAGCAGATCCAGGACAGCGTGCCAAATCAGTGCAGTACACAAAAGACTGCATCACTATGGTTAAAGAACTCGACGGATATGAAATGACAATTGTTCCTGCAACAGTTGGAAAAATTGTTCCTGATGCCACACCTGATGAGGAGTGGAAATGGGCTGTTGAGTCAATGAAAGAAATTTACGAGCACTCAGAAAAAGCTGGAGTTCGTTTAGCAATTGAGCCACTCAATCGCTTCGAAACTTATTTTCTTAATCGCGCAGAGCAAGCAATGGCTCTCGCTGAGGCAACTGGCCCAAACTGCGGTGTATGTCTTGATGCATTTCATATCAACATCGAAGAAGCAGATCTATACGAAGCAATTCGCAGCACAAAGGGTCGCCTGACCGACTTCCACGTAGCTGAGAACAACCGTATGCCTGCAGGTCATGGTGACTATGACTGGAAGAAACTCATTGACACACTCAAGAGCATTGGTTACGACGGCGCACTCACAGCTGAGTTCGTTGCTCCAATCGATCGCACTCCTGCTAACCACTACAAGAATGCTTTGGAAACAAACTTCGATAACGTGGATATCAGTCCAGAACAACTTAAGTTCATCATTGACCACGGTTCAAGCATTCTTACAGAATCCTTCTATGACTGGTTGGTTGAAGAGAACGCTAAGCATTTGCTTCCTTTGATCTAATTATCGTGAGCAAATCCGTTCTCATTATCGCCACTTTAGATACTAAAGGTCCTGAAGCGGCTTATATTCGCGACGGTTTAAACCGTCTCGGAATTAAGACGACAGTGATTGATACAGGAATTCTGGGTGAACCACTCGGAATTACACCTGATATTTCTCACGAGGACTTAGCAATCTTTGGCGGCATTACTCTGCACGAGTTACAGAATTCTGGAACTCGCGGGCGCGCAGTGGAACGAATGAGAACGTTTGTGATCGAGAAAGTAAAGGAACTCCATTCCAAGGGGGAAGTCCTCGGCGCCATCGGTATCGGTGGCGCTGAGGGCTCCGTAATGGGAGCTGGCGCACTTATGAGTCTGCCAATCGGTGTTCCAAAATTAGTTTTATCACCCATTGCATCTGGTCGTCATGAATTTGGCCCACTCGTTGGTACAAGTGACATGTTAGTAATGCACACGGTTATTGATATTTTGGGTCTAAACCATATTTCAAAGACAATTTATGACAATGCAGTTGCTGCAATGGCAGGACTTGTGAATCACGGTCATGAATTAACAGTGCCGCCTGCTGGCAGCAAGTACGTCGCAGTCACAATGCTAGGAAACACAACTACAGCTGTGATGGCCCTACAAAAAGAGTTAGAAAAATCAGGATTTGAAGTAGTTACTTTTCACGCAAATGGCGTTGGTGGACCTGCAATGGAAGAGCTAGCTGAAGCAGGCCAATTCGTCGGGGTTATTGATTTCACGCCATCAGAAATAGTTGGAACTCTTGTGGGCGGCATTCATTACGGTGGTCCGCGTCGCATGAAGCGCGTTGGCCCACTTGGAATCCCACAAATCCTTGTACCTGCATGTGTTGATTTTTCTGTGCATCACACAACATCTATTTCAGATGAGTTCAAAAACCGTCCAATTTATGACCACAATCCAGAGTTCGCACTTGCACGATGTACAAAAGAAGAGATGGGCACGATCGGTGCATATTTTGCTGAATGTGCCAACACTTCAAAGGGTCCAGTTGAGATTGTTATTCCAGGTGAGGGATATTCAATTCCAAATGTTCCTGGTGGTGTTTTCTGGGACCGCGATGCAGATGCGACATTTGAAGCTGCACTTATGAAAAATATCAACCCAGAAATTCCGGTTGAGAAATTACCTTTGCATGCCAACTCTGATGAGTTCGGTATTGCAGTTGCACAACGTTTTCTATCACTTATCAGCGTACGAGCAAAATAAGCCAAAGGAGCAGATATGACCAGTTACATAACACCCCCAAGAAAAGTTCCACACATTACAACAGGGGATGATGCCTTCCGCAATAAGTTTCGCTCATGGAACATTGCAGATCTCTCTTATGTAGACATTAATGAGTATCTTGCAGAAAAGGATGTCGTATTAGTTCCTATGGCTAGTACAGAACAACACGGGCCGCATTTACCCTTGTACACCGACACAATTACAGCGGTCGAAGTTTCAGCTCGCGTGTCAGAACAAATTGGTATTTTGCACACGCCACCAATTTGGACAGGTTATTCTCCGCAACATATGTATGGACCGGGTCAAGGTCGCGGAACCATCACGGTTCGAGCAGAGACACTAAATAACTTGATGTACGACGTTGCTCGTTCACTAATTCACCACGGTTTTAATCGAATTATTTTCGTCAACGGACATGGTTCAAATATTAAAGTTGTAGACCCAGTGCTTCGTAAATTGAGATATGAAACGAATGCACTCATCGGTTTTGTGAAGCCGTATATGGAGCGCTACACAGGAATCCTTGCTGGACTCATGGAAAATCCACCAGAGGAAACTCCAGGTTGGCACTCCAGCGAACTTGAAACATCGCAAGATATGGCGTGGAACGATAATTTGGTCCGCATGGAGCGTGCAGTTGATACACGCGCACATACGCCTGCGTTTTTGCCTAAGTCATTTTCCAAAGATGACGGAATGCCAGACGTGGAGTTTGAGGGTTATCAATACTTCCAATTCCCAATGGATCACCACGAATTCGTTGAAAATGGAATCATCGGCAATCCCATGCGTGCAACAAAGGCCAAGGGTGAGGAAGCGTTTCATCGTTACAGTACCCACGTATCTAAGGGAGTGCTTGAATTAATGAAGGTTCCTGTTACGGTTAAGAACAGAGAATTTGTAAATCGAGTTTGATTTAGGGTTTGATCCAAAAATAGGAGAGAAGTTATGGCAGTAAAAAAAAGCGTCGCTAAACTAGATCCGAAGAATTCGGAATCACTCGGCGAAGACGCATATGAGTGGCTTATTGCTGCCATAACTTCATTTCGTATTCCAACCAATTCACAAATATCTGAAAATAAGCTGGCTTCAGAACTCGGCGTAAGTCGTACTCCAGTGCGTGAAGCGCTTAAACGATTGGAAACTGAAGGAATCGTTAAGCGAGGGGAAGCAGGTCGATTTACCGTCGCAATGCTGACCGCTAAAGATGTTGACGAAGCTATAGATCTTTTACTTCTCTGCGACACCTATATGTTTCAAAGAGCTGCAAAAAACATTGATAATGCAGGTGCTCAAGTTCTTAAAGAATCTGCCTCAAACATGTCAGCAGCCGCTGCCAAAGGAGATCGCGATTCCTGGATTGCTCATGACAAGATTTTTCACGAAACAGTGATACGCGCAGCTAACAATGAAATGATTGCCGATGTTTCTCGGGTAACTCGGCGACGAATCCAGAGATTTTGGGCCCGCTCTGTGTCGGGAGCCAGGGACTTGGTGACATGCTCTGATGAACACACCGAAATTGCTCAGGCAATAATCGGAAAAGACATGTCCGGCATCAAGAAATCTGTTGAGGGGCACCTTGGCCATCTTCGAGTGAATATGCATGAAATCGTCGCGTCCATGGCTCCATTTTTCGGAGATCAGGCTTAAATAACGAATAAATAACGCTTAAGAAATCTGGCGAAGTCCATTGACTAGCACCCATACCTTCCACTTGTATACAGGGGTAGATACAAGCCGGAGTACCCGAGGAGAGGAGTATTTATGACTCAGTTCATCTTTACTTTTCTCAACGGCATTACTCTTGCTGGTTTGTATTTTCTAGTTGCAAGTGGATTAACACTCATATTTGGTTTGATGCGCGTCATTAACTTAGCGCACGGAGCTTTTTATCTGCTAGCAGGCTACCTCTCGTGGACGATTGCAGATAAAACCGGTAACTGGCTGTACGGTGCAGTTGGCGGTGCGTTAGTTCTCGGTATTTTCGGAACACTAGTTTATGTTTTGTTATTGCGTAAATTTCAGTACGAAGAATTACGAGTTGCGCTCATAACTCTAGGTGTTTCACTTGTGTTGGCACAAGCGATGCTTGCAATATTTGGTGGAGAGTATTACCAAACAAGCATTCCTGAGATCGTCTCTTTTTCTGTACCAATTCCAGGACTAGGCTTGTCATATCCATTCTTTAGAATTTTCATTCTAATTCTTGCAATTGTTGTTGCGATTGGTTTGTGGACGTTTATTTCCAAGACACGATATGGAGCAATTATTCGTGCCGGCGTTGATGACACAACTATGGTATCTGCACTCGGAATTAATGTTCAGGCTGTCTTTATTTGGATCTTCTTCTTAGGTTCCGTATTAGTTGGATTTGCAGGTGCGGTTGGCGGAACAACTAACTCTTTTGGAATGGGCACTGATGGCGATTACCTTCTCTTTTCACTCCAAGTTGTCATTATTGGTGGGCTTGGTTCTATTGGTGGCGTAGCTATTGGTTCATTTCTAGTGGGTGTAATTGGACAATTTGCAACTGGGTATTTTCCAACATTTGCCGGAATAATCACCTTTGCAATGCTCATTCTCATCTTGGCGTTTCGCCCTCAAGGAATTTTGGGGAAGAAGCAATGACGAGAAAACAAATTATGTATGCGGTCGTCTTAATTTTAGCTCTTGCATTTCCTTTTATTACACCTGATCCAGATTTCTGGGTTTCAAGCGGTGGCACACGTGCGCTCTGGCTGGGAGTGGCAGCACTCAGCATGTCTTTCCTCAATCGCAACTTAGGGTTGATGTCCCTTGGTCAACTCTTCTTTTCAGGAATAGCAGGATACATAGTCGCTATTAGTTCAGTTGATCACAATGTTAAATTTGGAACATCTGTGCCACTCGCAATTTTGGCAGGCACGCTTTCAGGAGTGCTTATTGGATGGATTGCATTAAAAACCAAGGGTGTTTATTTCTTTATGCTCACCCTGGCCGTAACGCTCGGACTCTATTCATTTGCAAATCAAGCTCAGGAAGTTACCGGTGGACATACAGGAATCAATAGCATTCCAAGTCCGATTATTTTTGGAATTGATTTTAATTATGTAAAACCCTTGTACTACCTTTTCCTTGGCATTGCGGTAGTCCTCTTTGCCCTATGCAAGTTCCTTGAAAAAACTTCTTTTGGAATTGCCCTCCGAGGTGTTCGAGACAATGAAGATCGAATGATTTCAATGGGTTATCGAACAATGCCACTGAAGATGATTGCTTTTGTTTTTTCTTCATTCATAGCTTCAATAGCAGGCGTAATGGGAGTTTTTTACGTCACAAATATTTCGCCAGCAAGTGTGGGACTTGTGCGCTCGATTGATTTGCTCGTGATTGTAGTTGTGGGAGGCGCAACATATCTTGGTGGAGCTTTTGTTGGTGCAATTTTGATTGCCGTCTTTGAGGCAATTATTCAGGATTTCACACGGTATTACGTTGGCGCAACAGGAATCCTTTTCATTGTTGTTTTACTTCTTGCGCCACAGGGGTTAATGGGAATCGCAGCACAAGTTCGTGCGCGTCGAGTCAAGAAAGCCGGTGCATCAGGATGATTGCACAACTAAGTTTCTGTCTTCTGGCGAAGACAGATTTGTTCAGAACTAGCGTCAGGCAGTTCCGACACAACAGTTGAAGAAATTCTTCAACTTCACACCGAACAGGGGAGATACATGAAGGCACAACGCATTAGCCGCACCGCCATCGTTGGCGTTGTAGCAGGTGTACTTGCAGCTGGCTTAGTAACAGCACCCTCAAGCCAAGCCGCTGGTACGATCAAAATCGGATTCATCAATGCGACCATCGGTCCATTTGCTGGTCCTGCGCCAGAAATTACAAAGGGTCTTAACTTGGCTCTTCGTGAAATTAAGAGCACCGCTGGGGGCAAGAAGATTGTTGTTATCGAAGAAGCATCCGATGCAACGCCACAGCTTGCACTTGAAAAAGCGAAGAAGCTAGTTGAGAAAGACAAAGTAGACATCATTTTCGGACCTTTATCGGGTGACGAGGGTGTAGCACTTGCCAACTACTCAAAGAAGGTTCCTTCAGTAACGTTTATTAATACTGCCTCTTCTGCATCAGAAACTACTTTGGAAGCGAAGTCAAAGAACTTCTTCCGCTTCCATGGTGATGCAGCACAGTGGTCTGGTGGTGTAGGCGAAATCGCTTACAAGACACTTGGTTACAAGAAGGTTGCAATTATTGCTGACGATTACTCATTCCCTTACGCAAATGCTGGTGGCTTCGCAACTGGCTTCTGTAAGGCAGGCGGACAAATCGTTGGTGCACAATGGCCAGCACTTGGCACAAAGGATTACTCATCACAGATCGCGGCACTTCCTAAGGACATCGATGCTGTTTATGCGGGACTTGGCGGAGCTGACGCTGTTCAGTTCTTAAAGCAAGCTGCACAGTTCGGTCTTAAGAAGCCACTTATCGGTGGAGCGATTCTGGTTGATGGATCTGTACTTGGCTCAAAGGCTGATCTTGGTGATGCAGCTCTAAACACAATCGCTGGTGGACCTGTTCCTGACTCTTCATACAAGTCTCCAGAGTGGAACAAGTTCGTAAGAGATCTTGCTTCAGTTGGCACTACACCAAACATCTTCAATGTACTTGGCTATAACTCAGCTAAGTCAATGCTTGCAGGGCTTGTTGCTGTAAAGGGCAACCTTTCAAACAACCATGCTGCATACCGCAAGGCTCTTTCTAATTTGAAGTGGAATACACCAACAGGTCCGCTCACAATGGATAAGAACCGAAATGCAATTGTTTCTAACTTCATCTATCAGGTTATTTCTGATGGCAAGGGTGGATTCGCAACCAAGGCTCTTAAGCGTCAAGACAAGGTCGCTCAAGGAACAAAGGTCTTCGGTCGTGTTAACTCTTGTGCGGACGTGAAGTAAAAAACATGTCTACAACCACCAAGGCCGGTTCTCACGCTCTCTCTTTGAGCGGTGTTTCACGTAACTTTGGTGGCATTCGCGCCGTGGCTGACATCAGTTTTGATGTCAGCCACGGAAAGCGATTGACAATCATTGGCACTAATGGTGCCGGCAAATCAACACTCTTTAACTTAATTACAGGCGTTTATCCACTCAGCAGCGGGTCTATTTCTGTATATGGTCAAGATGTTTCAAAGCAACCTGCACATAGCCGTGCAAAGTTGGGAATTGCTAGAACATTCCAAACATCAAAGTTATTTCAAGGTTTGACAGTGCGCGAGAATCTTTTCGCATCTCTGCGACAAGCTCTTGGAGAGAAGAAAATTAGTTGGCTCGCAAATCCTGCAGAATCTGATCGATTGCATAGCGAAAGTACTGCCATTTTAGAAAAAGTTGATTTAATCAAGAAAGCCGAAGTTTTAGTTTCAGATATTTCTCACGGGGAATCTCGCCAGTTAGAAGTTGCAATGGCACTGGCCATGCGCCCAAAGATTTTAATGTTAGATGAACCAGCGGCAGGTATTAGCCCAACAGAGCGTGGTCGTTTAGTAGATCTCTTGAAATCACTTGATAAAGAGATCACTCTTGTTTTAATTGAGCACGATATGGCAGTCGCGTTAGCAGTTGCCGAGGAAGTTATTGTCATGCATGACGGGACAATGTTTATGCATGGTTCACCAGATGAAGTTCGTACGAGTTCAGCAGTTCGTGATCTTTACTTAGGGAGCAATCATGAATGACCTTATTATTTCTGGTGTTGAGGCTGGATATGGTCATGTGCGTGTGCTCCACGGCGTTAATCTCAAGGTCTCGGATAAACCTGTAGCGCTCATGGGCAGAAATGGAATGGGAAAAACCACTCTGGCTCAGGCAATCATGGGCCTTAATGCAACTACTGCCGGAATGATTACTTATGGTGATGTCACTCTTACAGGTTTATCACCAACAAAGATTGCCAATGCTGGGATTGGTTATGTTCCACAAGGTCGTCGAGTATTCCCATCGTTAACCGTCGATGAGCATCTACGGATTCTTGAAAAGCGTAACAGCCAATGGAGTGCCAAGAAAGTTTATGAATTGTTCCCACGTCTTGCAGAGCGAAAGAAAAATGGTGGAGCAATGCTGTCAGGTGGCGAACAACAGATGCTCGCAATTGGTCGCGCATTAATGACAAATCCAACACTTCTCTTGATGGATGAGCCATCAGAGGGTTTAGCGCCAGCAATTGTTGAGCACCTCGGAAATTCGCTTCGTGATCTTGTTGCTCAAGGTCAACGAATTTTACTCATTGAGCAAAACCTTAAATTTGCTTCGACTCTATGTGACGAAGTTGTAATTCTTTCAAATGGAGAAATTCAAGCAACAGTTTCATCCAAGGAATTGCGCGCAAGTGCAGAGTTGCAGAATAAATATCTCGGGGTCGCCTAAAAAGAAAAAGGAGTCAGGAAAATGTCAAAGACTTTGCGTGTTGCAATGATTGGCTATGGCTTCATGGGAAAAGTGCATTCACACGCATGGAGAAGTGTTAATCACTTCTTCCCTGATGCCCCACAAATCGAAATGACAGTTATCTGCGGTCGAAGTAAAGATGCACTCGAAGCTGCCCGTGTGACTTTTGGTTGGAATGAAGCAGAAACCGATTGGAAGAAAGTTATTGCCCGAAGCGATATCGATGTCATTGATATCTGTACTGCAGGGGACACTCACGAAGAAATCGCTATTGCAGCGCTTAAGGCAGGCAAGCATGTGATTTGTGAAAAGCCACTTGCAAACAATGGCAAGGAGGCAAAAGCCATGGCAGATGCCGCAGCAGATGCTGCAAAGAATGGAACCAAATCAATGGTTGCATTCAATTATCGCCGCGTTCCAGCACTGGCTGTCGCAAAACAATTTATTGACAGTGGCAAACTTGGAACAATTTTCCACGTGCGCGCTAATTATTTACAAGATTGGATTATTGATCCAGAGTTTCCATTGGTATGGCGCCTCGATAAGAAAACTGCAGGCTCTGGTGCACTCGGCGATATTGCAGCCCACATCATTGACGCTTCATATTTCTTAACAAGTTCGAAAATCACATCTGTAAGTGGACAGTTAAAAACTTTCATTAAGGAACGTCCGCTACCAGCTGCCTACACAGGATTAACTGCGGGAACATCTTCTGGTCGCGGACAAGTAACTGTGGATGACACTGCAGTCTTTACAGCCAATTTTGAAAACGGGGCAATCGGAACATTCGAAGCCACTCGTTTTGCAGCAGGTCGCAAGAATGCGATGTCTATCGAAGTAAATGGTTCAAAGGGAAGTTTGTACTTCAACTTTGAAGATATGAATGAATTATTATTCCATGATCACACCACACCATCTGCTGAAGCAGGTTTTAGAAAGATTCTGACCACAGATGGTGCACAGCCATATGTAGCTGCATGGTGGCCACCAGGACACATCATTGGCTACGAACACACATTTACCCACGAGGTTTATGACTTCGTGGTTGCTATTGATAAAAATTCAAACCCATCTCCTTCGTTTGCTGACGGCTTGTACGTACAGCAAGTTCTTGATGCGGTTGAAGCAAGTGCAGAAAATAAATCACAACTCACTAACGTGAAATAGAAGGAGAATAAAATGCCACGTCCAGTAACGCTCTTCACCGGTCAATGGGCCGACCTACCATTCGAAGAAATGTGTCGCCTTGCATCATCGTGGGGATATGACGGATTAGAAATTGCGTGTTGGGGCGATCACTTTGAAGTTGATCGTGCACTGAACGAACCTGGATACATCGAGGGTCGTCACGCAATCCTGAAAAAGCACAACCTGAAGGTATTTGCTATTTCAAATCACCTTGTTGGCCAAGCCGTATGCGACCATCCAATTGATGAGCGCCATAAAGGAATTTTGCCTGCACGTTTGTGGGGCGATGGGGATCCAGAAGGCGTGCGCCAACGTTGTGCAAATGAAATGAAAGACACTGCGCGGGCGGCGGCAAAGCTTGGCGTAGATGTTGTTATCGGTTTTACTGGCTCATCAATTTGGCACACACTGGCAATGTTTCCGCCGGTACCACCCTCAATGATTGATGCTGGTTACAAAGATTTTGCAGACCGTTGGAATCCAATCCTGGACGTCTTTGATGAAGTTGGTATTAAGTTTGCACACGAAGTTCACCCTTCAGAAATTGCTTATGATTACTGGACAACTGTTCGTACGCTCGAAGCAATTAAGCATCGTCCAGCCTTTGGATTAAATTTCGATCCAAGCCACTTTGTTTGGCAAGATCTGGATCCAGTTGGATTCCTTTCGGATTTCAGAGATCGCATCTATCACGTGGACTGCAAAGAGTCCGTTAAACAACTAAATGGTCGCAATGGCCGTTTAGGTTCTCATCTTCCATGGGGCGATCAACGACGCGGATGGGACTTCGTGTCAGTTGGTCATGGTGATGTTCCATGGGAAGCATGTTTTCGCATGCTTAATGCAATCGGTTATAACGGACCAATCTCAGTTGAGTGGGAAGACGCTGGAATGGATCGTTTAATTGGTGGACCTGAATCACTGGAGTTCATTCGCAAAATGTGCGCGATTGAACCTTCAGCTGCATCATTTGACGCGGCCTTCTCCTCAGGAAACTAATTTAAATACCAAATCAACGCCCGCTTCGCTCCTCCTACCTGTTCTAAGGAGTGCAGCGGGCGTTTTGGTTGTGCGCATATGATTTTCCAATGAAAACGTGGAGCGCCATTGTTTTATCTGGTGGCACTAACAAGCGTTTTGGTTCTGATAAATCGGCAGCACTGTTGCACGGCGTAACTCTTTTAGATCATGTACTTAGTTTTATTCCGCAAGAAATCAAAGTGGTAATCGTCGGCAAAGATGTCTTTGAAGAGCCACAATTAGGCGGACCAGTGGCAGGCATTGCTCGTGGTTTGCAAGAAGTTGCTACTGAATACGTTGCGATTGCAGCCGTTGATATGCCCTACGGTTCGGCACTCTTTTCGCATTTGCTTAGCGCTATTTCTGCTGATGCCGCAATGCCAGTAGATGCAGATGGATTTAAGCAACCACTATGTGGAATCTATCGTCGCGCTGCACTCGTATCTGCAATTGAAAAACTAGGTAATCCGCATGGTCAATCAATGCGCGCCCTATGTGAATTATTGGTCATTGATGAAGTCCACGTAGATGCTTGTGCGCTGATTGATATTGATACGCCTGAGGATTTAATAAGTGCCCACTCCAGCCCTAGACTTACGGGATTATGAGCGAGAAGAAATTGACCCATCTAGACGCTGATGGTCAATCACATATGGTCGATGTCAGCGATCGCGATGTCACTGTGCGCACCGCGCAAGCGAGCGGACATGTATCTCTATCTGCAGAAGTAATCACAATGCTCCGAGATAAAAGAGTTCCAAAAGGTGATGTCCTAGCAACCGCGCGTATCGCCGGAATCATGGGAGCAAAGCGCACACCAGATTTGATTCCACTCTGCCATCCAATTGCCCTGCATTCAGTCACTGTTGAGTGCGAAATAGAAAATTCAGGTGTAGCAATTGTTGCAAAAGTAAAGACTGCTGATCGCACAGGTGTTGAGATGGAAGCACTGACTGCCGTAAGCGTGGCTGCATTAACAATCATTGACATGGTAAAGGCCGTCGATCCAT
>JACCDT010158955.1_pt1 | contig 24401 bp, 28 predicted proteins | sample 7446291 | NCBI WGS metagenome assembly JACCDT01 (sample SAMN15323446, study PRJNA562643) | freshwater metagenome | isolation source: river surface water | place: USA:Blue River Watershed | collected 2017-08-17 | reverse complement strand
TCCGAGTGCTTGTTCAGGTAATCCCAATACAAGGTGGTGAAAGGGCAGGCGGTGTCACCCGTTGATTCGCTTGGGTTGTATCGGCAGCCTTTGCAATGGTTGCTCATGCGGTCGATGTATTTGCCACTGGCCACATAAGGTTTGCTGGCCATCAGGCCACCATCAGCAAACTGGCTCATGCCCAGTGTGTTGGGCAGCTCCACCCATTCCACTGCATCCACATATACGCCCAAGTACCAGGCGTGCACCTCTTTGGGCGCCACGCCCAGCAGCAAGGCGTAAAGCCCTGTGACCATCAAGCGCTGAATGTGGTGTGCATAGCCGTGTGTCAGCGTTTGATGAATGGCATCGCGCAAGCACGCCATGTCTGTCTTGCCTGTCCAAAAAAAACTAGGCAGTGGGGCGTGTGCGTTAGACGTGTTGCGCTCTAAGTAGTCTGGCATTTGTGTCCAGTAAATGCCTCTGACGTATTCACGCCAGCCCAGGATTTGGCGCACAAAACCTTCTACGGCTTGGAGCGGTGCACGGTCTGTGTCGTGTGCTGCAACGGCTGCTGCGATCACCTCGCGCGGGTTGAGCAATTTCAAGTTCAACGCACACGACAGGTGCGAGTGATACAGCCACACTTCACCTTCCCACATCGCGTCTTGGTACAGCCCAAAGCTCGGCAGACGATGCGTGATGAATTCATCCAATGCCACCAGCGCTTGTGCGCGCGTGACGGGCCAGCCAAACTGCTCGATCGAGCCTGGGTGGTGTGCCAGCTTGTCATTCACCAAACGCATCACCTCTTGGGTGATGGCGTCGGGCGTCACGCGTGTGGGGGCAGGGAGCAGGCCCGGGCCTTGTTTGCCAAAGCTGCCTCGGTTGTCCGCATCAAAGTTCCATTGGCCGCCGATGGGCTTTTTGCCATCCATCAAGATGCCATGTTTTTGGCGCAACTCGCGGTAGAAATATTCAAGGCGCAACTGCTTGCGGTCTTTGGCATGGGCGGCAAAGTCGCGCACGGTGCTGAAGAAATGCGTGTCGTCTTTGATCTCTAGCGGTAAGTTGTGCTGCTGTGCCATCGCCCGCAGACTTTGCAACACGCGCCAGTCGCCGGGGGCGGTCATGACCAGTTGTGCAGGTTTTACTTGGGCAATGGCTCTGCTCAGTTCACCTGTCAAGGTGCCCGTGTTGTGCGCGTCATCGAGTTGGCTGTAAATCATGGGCCAGCCGCGTGTTTTCAGGTGTGCCGCAAAGTGGCGCATAGCGCTCAAGAAAACAGTGGTGCGTTGTTTGGACGAGGGGATGTGCGTGGACTCTTCCATCACCTCTGCCATCCAGAGTGTGTCGTGCGCGGGGTCAAAGTCACTCAGCGCCGATGAGGCTTCGTCGAGTTGGTCACCCAAGATGAGGATGAGGCGTTTACTTGGGGTGGTCATGTGAGGTACTTTTAAAAATCAAAACCAAGTTGCGCTTTGGCTGTTTGATCTGCTTTGGCTCTGTCGGTCTTGGCTCGCAAACTGTGGCGTGCGGATGCACCAGTCGTTGGAGGGCGAGAGTTTGGGTTTGCGCTAGAGCGTCTCGATGCCGTTGAAGCAGCTTCAGCGCCTGTCCGCGTACCCCAGTTTTTTCGCGAGGCATGTTTGTCGACCACAGCTTTTTTTGCCGCTTTGACTTCGTCGGTTTGACGTCGGCTGTGCAGCAACTGTTTGGCTTCGCGTGTGGCTTGCGCCAAGTCGACCACGGGTTCGGGCAACGCACGGTCCATGCCGCTGCCAACAAAGACGCCAAGGTGCGCCTGCATGGTGTGCGGCATGAGCCACGGTTCAAACAGCCAGGTATCTGGCACTTTGCGTAACTCGGGCAACCACTGCCGCACAAAGCGGCCGTGGGGGTCGTGGTCTTGCGCTTGTTTGATGGGGTTGTACACACGTGTGGTGTTGATGCCCGTGGTGCCCGATTGCATTTGCAATTGGCTCCAGTGGATGCCAGGCTCATAGTCCAAAAACTGCGTGGCCAGCCATTCGCCCACAGGTCGCCAGTGCAGCCACAGCGGGTAAGCCGCCACCGACACCAGCATGGCGCGCATGCGAAAGTTGAGCCAGCCGGTCTCGCGCAGCATGGTCACGCACGCATCCACCATGGGCCAGCCTGTGCGCGCGGCCTTGAGGGCGTCAAAGTGCGCTTGGTTGAAATCGTGTTCGCGCAAGCCGTCATAGCCACGGTGCATGTTTTGCCACTCGATGGCGGGTTCGCTTTCCAACTTTTGAATGAAGTGGCAGTGCCAATACAACCGGCTGATGAACCCCGTCAGTCCTGCTCGGTGACGGCTGGCGCTGGGGGGCAACTGGGCAATGTGTGCACGCGTTTGTTGCACCACTTCGCGCATGCTGATGCAGCCCCACGCCAAATAGGCAGACAAGCGCGAGCACGCATCAGGCGCAGAGAGCGGCGACGAAATGCCACCGCGATAACCCAAGCTGCGAGCATGCAAAAAGCTGTGTAAGGTGGCTAGGGCCAAAGGGCGGCCCCCACGTTGGCGCATAGGCGGGTTGTGTTGCAGATGCGTAGGTGCTTGCATGTGTGAGGGCGTGCACCAAGAACCACTCAAAGTGTGGACTCGCCAAAACTGTAACTCGGCGACATCCTGCACAGGCTCAGCCATGTGCCGCTCCCAAGCAGGTTGCCACAGGTTACGGTTTTTCAGTCTGCGCACCACGCCAAACTGCGGGTACTCGTGCCAGACCACATTGTGAGATCGACACCAAGCCCCCACTTGCAGGTCACGCGCATAGGTAAATCCGTTGCCGGTTTCCTCATGTGAATGCAATTGGCGAAAGGGGGCTTCCTGCCAAATACGGTTCAACACGTCAGGGAGTTCGCCCGTGTGAACTTCAACGCAACCGCCTTGCTTTTGTAACTCAGCATCCAGCGCTTGCAAGGATTCGCGCACAAATTCAAAGTGCTGCAAAGCCGCATCGGGCTGGAGCCACAGTTCGGGCTCCACCACATAAATGCAGCGCACAGGACCGCGCTTGGCAGCGTTTGCCAACGCGGCGTGGTCTTGCCAGCGCAGGTCTCGCTTGAACCAAACCAGCTCGTAGCTCATGGCGTCGTGGGCGTTTTGTTTTTGCGACAGGCGTCTGAGCAATACAGCACTTGCTCCCAGTTCTTGGCCCACGCTTTGCGCCACGTCATGTCACGCCCGCAGGTTTTGCAGGGCTTGCTGGGCAGGCTTTGCTTGTTACCTTTGAAGTTTTTTTTCTGCGTCATGGGGTGGTTCTTCCATGGGATAGGCGTCAGCCACGTAGGCGGGGCCTTTCATCAACATCACAATCACGCAACCAATGGCGAGGGTCAGCACCAGCGTCCAGTGCAGCATGACCAGACCCAACATCACGTAGAAGAACTGCTCCACTGCGCGAGCATTTTGCGTGGCGGGCTCAAGCCCATCCAACAGATAGGCGCCTGCACTGGCCAGCAGTGGCAGAGCAGTGCCCACGGCCAAGATGATATGCAGCTTTTTCCAAATTTGCCACTCGAGACCGGCTGACGAGCGCTGAAAGCCGTCGAGTTTTTTGAGGTACTTCATAGGGACGTCTTTTGGTCTGATGTGATGTCGTCGATGCTGCGTGCTAGTTTGAAATCTTTGTCTGTCAAACCTCCCACATCGTGCGTCCAAATACGCACCTGCAGTTGTGTGTAGCTCGACAACACCTCAGGGTGGTGGTCTTGCGCTTGGGCCAATTGTGCAATTTGGTTGAACCGCGCAACAGCCGCGTCAAAGCTAGGAAGCTTCCAGCTTTTGAGCAGGCAGGGCGTATCGCGCTGTGTAACTAGTGTCCACCCAGACAATGAATTCATCGCCAGCTGTACGTCTGCGGGATTGAGTTTTTGTAATGTCATGAGGTGTTTCAGCGGAGTGTGTTGAGCGTGTGTGTATCCACCGACACGCGCACACCCAATGCGCCCGAGCCTTGGCGAACGGGTGACTTGCGCAATGCAATGTCAAGTGCTTCTATCTCTGGGTAGGCCGCACACGCATGCACGATGCGCGTGATGAGGCGCTCTTGCGTTTCGTAATGGCCATCAGCTGCGAGTCGGTCAATCTCGGCCACCAAGGGGTCGTAGTCAAACACGTGGGCCATGCCGTCTTGGGCGATCAGCACCAGTCTTGGTGCGAGCCACAGTGTGAGGTCGAGCAGGTGTGCTTCGGGTACGACATCGTGCGGGCCGTAAGTGCCAATGTCTGTGCTCAGGCGCAGGTCGCGCAACGCAACGCAGGCGCTGGGGGACGAGGGGGCGCTTGTGGCGGCGCTAGCTGTCATGGCGCAGCGACCTCCAGCATGATTTCGTTACGCCTGAACATGGGCAGTGTCCAAGGTGGGTCGTAGCGAGACAACTGCGGCGTGCCTACCACCTCGAGTGACTGTTGCTTGGCCCAGGCCAATGCCTCGTTGGTTTTTTCTTGCACGCGTGCCACAGTATTGAAGCCTGAGTAGCGATGCACCACGAAGTACTTGCGTGCCAATTCGTGCAATGTCACCGCGCTATTGTTGGGCTTGGGGATATTGGCCAAGGTGTATTGGCTGGGCATCACAAAGTGGATGCGCCATTGCTTGGCGCTTGCCAAGCTGGTGTCGTTGGATTGCGGCTCGACAGTGACAGGCGCAGTCATGGCGATTTTTGATGATTGGGGCTCCACTGTCACAGGGGCGGTCATGGCAATCTTTGCAGCTTGTGTTGAATTCGCAGCCAGGTTGTTGCCAAAGATGAAGTCGGCGATCAAACGAAAACCTTTGTTCGACGCTTCGTCCATGTCGCCATCCACCACTGTTTGTGCAATCAACGTGGGGGCGTAATGTCGAAGCTCGAAGGGCGCTTGCGAAATGAGCACATCGTAATGAGGTTCTTCTGTGGCCATGGCCGATTCCATCCATAAACAAGTGGTCAGCAAAGCGAGCAGGGTGTGTGTGATTAAACGCATGACTGCAGTTGCTCCAGTGTCACAAATTCGAGGGCTTTGGCGTGCGTGCATTCCAGCACCACTGGCGGAGCAAGGCCTGCATCCAACGCTTCTTTCCAGCGCATGGCGCACAAGCACCAACGGTCGCCCGCTTTCAAACCCGCAAAGCGGTAGTCGGGCCTTGGTGTGATGAGGTCGTTACCTCTTTGCAGCGAGAAGTCTAAAAATGCTTGTGTGACTTTGGCGCACACCACATGGCTGCCTCGGTCGTGCGCGTCGGTGTTGCAACAGCCGTCTCGGTAGTAGCCGGTGAGTGGGTCATAAGAGCAGGGCACGAGCGCCGTGCCCAAGACGTTGCGAGCTTCAGTCGTCATGGATGAATGTTGCTATTGAGTAGAGATTGCGTAGATTATCTTCTGATATTTCTATTTATCAATTGAAATTTACATATTGAGTAGATTAATGGATAAAAATACTACGCAAATGATGAAGTTCACCTACATTCTGCAAAACAAAGATGGCCGTGGACGGCGTGTGCCAATGGGGCAGTCGTGGCAGTGGGTACACGCAGTACACGACCTGGAACAACTCACGCCCATTTTGGAATGGCTGACCCAGCGTGTGCATGTGGACCAGTTGGAACTGATGAACGTGTATTTGGACCATGTCGAGATCACATCCCCCCAATACGCGGGGCTGTTCTTTGAGGCCATGTCACACATCCGCTACAGCAAGATCACGGCACCGCACCGTGTGATCGATATGAGTGAATTGACCTCTGCCGTGACGCAACCATCGCTGCAAGCGCTTCGTTTGGTGTATCGCCAAAGTTCTTCCTCAGCGCAGTCTGCGTCCTAGCCTTGCGCCTGCTTTGGCAAGGGCTATCGCAAAGCCCTACCATCGCGGCTGTTTTGAAAAGGCTTCGCAAAAATGGAAACAGCGTGAAAGAGGATTTGAAAATAGTGCTGCTCATCGGCAGCGCAACGGACGCTGCGTTGGCCAAAGATTGGGACCTGTCCATGTTTGCGCAGCGCGTGGCCATCAATAACGCCTGGCAAATCACGCCCGACTGGGACTACTTGGTTTACCCCGAAGACTTCCCGCCTGAGCGCTTGCCGCCCACACCATTGAAGCCTTCGCAGCAACTCATCGCCGCGCCGGAGTTCGTACCGCAGCAAAACAGCTTTGGTGGCTTTGTCTATGCGGGCGGCACCATGGCGTTTACGGCGGGCTATTGGGTTTTGGGGGCTTTGAAGCCCGACCTCATTGCGTTCTTGGGTTGCAACATGGTGTACGGCACAAGCACGGGTGAGAGCAGCCACTTTTATGGCCAAGGCACACCTGACCCTTTGCGAGAAGATGTGACCTTGCAATCACTCGAAGCCAAGTCGGCGCGTTTCATGTCGTTGGCACATACGCAAAAGTGTGCGGTGGTGAATTTGTCGGAGCTGCCCGAATCGCGCTTGTTGTTTCCGCGTGTGGCTCGGCTTGATTTGGCTAAGGCTGAATGCCGGCAACAGTGGCTGACACAACAAGGCCAATTCCTGAACGCCGCAGCGGCTGAAAGCGCATTGCAGGCGGAGCTTGAGCTGGGCTACATGGTGGCATCGGGACGTTATTGGGAGCACGCGGCTGAGTTTGACAAAGCCAAACTCAGCGATATTGATAGCTTGTGGCTAAAAGCCATCACCTGCGCGCCTTCACGCTAGGGTGAAGCTGCGCCTCTGCGTTAATTTGAAGCTGCGCCTTCGCGCAGATCAATCCCCTCGTGCGCTGCAATTTTCTCTAAGGCGTTTTCAAACAGCGAGCGTGCAGAACCTGAGATGGAACGCAGGTACGCGTGCAAGTGCGCGTCCTCGGCATTGCGGTTCAAACACTCTTGGCTGTATTGCTCAAAGCTGGCAAGTTGCGAAATCAGCTCGGCCACATGACGTGGGCATTCGCACAGCACGTTGGTTGAAATGCCGGCCACGCGGGTGAGGGTGGCATCTGAATATTTACGGGCCGCAATGACCGCGCCCTGAGTGCCAAACTCTTGCGCACGTGCTGGGTCGACAAACAGGACTGACTGCAGCAACTCGGCCAACTCGATGTCCGAGATAGGTTCGCGCCGCACAGTGAGGCCCGAAAACTTCATGGCTTGCACCACAGCTTCGGGTGCAAAGTTGTACACCACGATGGTTTGCGCAAACTGGTGCTTGGCAATGAGAGCCGAAATGTCGGCGTGCACTGCGGTTTGCAATGTGTTGACCTTGACCAACAACACTTGGGGTTGTTGAGCAAGTTCTGCATTGGCTGCAGTGGCCAAGTCCACCAACACGTCTGTCACCTTGATTTGGTTTTGTTTCAAACCGGCAGCGAATTTTTTGGACTCAATGCGGTTGGCCATGCTCAGGCCCACCACGGCCAGCGAAACGGGCTGGCCCGGTGCTGCAAGGCTTTTTGGCGTGTTGTGGGGCAGGTTGCTCATGCGGCGCAGTTGATCTAGGTCGAGGTTGGCAATGGTGCTGATGCCATGGCCGTTTTGCGACAACTGTTTGAGCAGCAAGGCCTTAGACACGTCGTGCTCGGCAAACAGTCGCTGTTTGCCCTCAGTCTTGACAGGGGAAAAGGCGCCGTAGCGTGTTTCCCAAATGCGCAAAGTGGACACAGGGATGCCCGTCGTTTTAGACACTGCACCGATACGGTACAAGGCGGTGGACGTGAGTGTGCTGGTGTTCAAAATAAAGCTTTTGAGTAGAGGTTGCGTAGATTATGTGTCGAAATATAGATATTTTCAAATTTAATTAACTATTGAGTAGGTTAATGCGTCAGAATTCTACGCAACAGGAGTTTGAACCATGATCTCAAAGAAAACCATCAACGCGATCGAGGTCTGTGTGTTTTTGGCAGGCCAACGCCACGCAGGCTACGTCACCACCACCGAGCTGTCACCCAGACTCGATTTGTCTATCTCCTACCTTGAGAACATCCTCAAGCCGCTCAAGGCACACAACATCGTGAGCGCCATGAAAGGTCCAGGCGGCGGCTATATGATTTTGGGCGACACCTCGCTGATTTCCATTTGGGACATCGCGTCGGTCTTTGAGCGCACCTTTGATGCTGCGCGTCCTGCGGAAGCATCGCTGCTTGCTGAGTTGCTGGAAGACAAAGCAGAGCCCGCCAGCTTCGAGCTGGGCCTAGAGCAGATCGTCAAAACCACCCTGAGTAACTTCACTTTGGCTGACTTTGTGGACGAATCGCGCGATGAAGAGGCGCGCTCATTTGTGCAAACCATGGGGCGATTCAAATTCAAGCCCATGGCTGCGCCGCTCATGCCTAAGGCGCCCAACTCGGTGTTTCAGTTATCCGCCATGATGGCCTGAAGCAGCACGCCATGCCCCGCAGCGCCAGCCAACGCCTTGCCAGTCTCAGCCCAGGTGATGTGTCTGCGGTCATCCAAATGGCGTGGGAAGACCGCACCACGTTTGAGACCATCCATGAGCGTGTGGGCCTGACGGAGCCCGAGGTGATTCGCCTCATGCGTGCCGAGCTCAACCCCAGCTCATTTCGTTTGTGGCGCATGCGCATGAAGGGCCGTACCACCAAGCACCGTGCGCTGCGAAGCCCCGACATGAAGTTTGACGACCATGTGATTGCCGATCACCGCCGAGCCAACTGTTAACCCGTGAAGGATGTGTATGAGTGAAGACCCAAGGTGCTGCGGCACAGGAACTTGCATCATCAGCGCCGATGGCGTGTGCTGGTGCGGTCAGCAGTGGGACGGCGAAAAAATGTGCTTTCCAAAGTTGAATGCATCACCCACCGTGAATGCCAATTCGCCTCAAGCCGAACCTGCGCAACAGGCAACCACCGCGAGCGATTCATCACAAATTTTTGCTCACCCCAAAGTTTGAGCTCACCTCTAAGCTCAATGATGTCCATCACTCACGCACTCAAAACCTTGGCACTCAACGCCATCGGTGAACGTGTGCGTGCCATCACAGGGTCGACGGCATCGCTGGATGATTTCACTCAGCCCAAGGGCGACGCTGGTTTGTTTGGTCCCGACTCTGTGGCGTGGCTGGTGCATGCCAACTTCACCGCCATGATGGTGGGAGGTTTGTCTTCGCTCATCGTGCAGTCGTTGCACCCGCGTGCACTGGCTGCGGTATGGGATCACTCGGACTTTCGTGGCAAGCTCAAGGAGCGCTTGGGTCGAACGGCTTATTTTGTGGCCGCCACTACCTATGGCAGCGAAGCCATGGCACTCAATGCCATTCGCCGTGTCAACACCATTCACGCCAACATCCGAGGTACAGATCTGCAAGGCCAGCCCTATGTGGCCAATGAGCCTGAGCTGATTCGCTGGGTGCATTTGGTGGAAGAGACGTCGTTTTTAGCGGCGTATCAGCACTTGGCCAAACAGCCCTTGTCGCCACAAGCTTGCGACCAATACATTGCAGAAATGGCCCGTGTTGGGCACTTGCTCGGTGCGGTGGATTTGCCTTTGACGTACGCAGACACGCAAGCCGAGTTGGAGAGCTTTGCCAATGTGTTGAGCTTTGATGTGCGGGCTCAGGAAATTTTGCAAATCATTCAGGCCTACCCCGTGGACGTGATGGACAAACCTTGGATGGCGCTGGTTTTGAAATGCGCTTTCGATGTCATGCCGCCGTGGATTCTGGCGCTGATGGGCCAGTCCCGTGCGTGTACGGTGCAAGCACAGGCCACACGCTTGGCTGTGCAACTGTCTGCCGAGCCTGTGCAGTGGATGCTCAACCAACAAGGGGTGTCAGCCATTGCGCGTCAACGTGTGCAAGGAGGCGCGCGGCATGCTTGATGTGGCTTTATTCACCATGGACGACCAAATTGCAGAGAAGGTGCGCCGAGCTTTGTCGTTTGCTAGCGCCAAAGTCGAACGTCTGAGTTGGCAACCCAGTATCAGCGGCGCTGTGATGGGTAAGTCGCGCGATTTGGTGGTGCTTCACCCCACCCACCTTGACCGTCAGCAATGCACCGACTTTGAGCGCATCGTGCAACTGCGCGAAATGACACCCAGCATCGCCATCGTGAATGCCGAACAAGCGAAGGAAGCTTTTCATTTGCTCGATGCAGGTGTGGATCGATGCATGGTTGAGTCATTTGATGAGCAGCACTTTGGTGCTGTCGTGCGTGCATTGATTCGCAGGCGTCAAGGCCACGTGTCTTCCGTCACCCAGTATGGCCATGTAAGTTTTGACCATGGCCTTAAACAATTGCATGTGCATGGCACAGCGGTTGATCTGACCACACGCGAGGCGCAGGTGATGGATGTGCTGCTCAGACGTGTGGGGCAAATTATTTCTAAAGAAGATTTCTTGCAAGAAATGGGTTTAGATAATGTAGATCTCGACAGCTCTGCGATTGAGGTCTACATCCATCGTCTTCGCAAAAAAATCAGCAACGACCTTCTCCCCATTCGCAACATCAAGCGCTGTGGTTATTTTTTAACGCGCTACTCCCCCACAGAGGTTACGCATGACAAGCAGCAGGCCGAATCCCACACTCTTTGATATCGACTACAAGGCCTTGGTCATTGGTGCCAGTGGTGCCATTGGCGGAGCTTTTGTGGCCGCATTTCAAGCTGATCCACATTGCACCCATGTGGCGCAAGTGTCTCGGTCGCAATCTGCTGGTTTTGATTTGTTGAATGAGTCGTCAATGACGCAGCAGGTCGACGTTTGTCGATTGTCTGGTCCATATCAAATCATCATTGACGCCACCGGTGCGTTGACCATTGACGGCGTGGGCCCTGAAAAATCATTGGGCAGTTTGCGTGAAGACACCTTGATGAAAAATTTCCACATCAACGCAGTCGCGCCTGTGTTGGTGCTGCGTCACTTTGCCCCCTTGTTAGCGTCTGGCCCGTCGGTCTATGCCAAACTGTCGGCGCGGGTTGGCAGTATTTCAGACAACACCAAGGGCGGCTGGTACGGCTATCGCGCCGCCAAAGCGGCGTTGAACATGTTGCTGCAAACCGCAGCCATTGAGTTGCAGCGCAAAAACGCAGAACTGCGTGTGGTGGCCTTGCAGCCGGGAACCGTCAGGTCTAATTTGTCGCAAGCGTTTGCCAGCTCAGTACCGCATTTGTTGGAGCCTGCAGAGTCGGTGGCTGGCATGCTGGCTGCTTTGAAAACCCTCACACCCAAATTAGGTGCGCATTATGTGGACTACAAGGGTGAGCCCATCGCTTGGTAGATGAGCGCAGTCGCCTCAGCGCACAGCGTTCGGGCGAGGGATGACTTGGTAGGAAACCATCTTGCCTTGGGCGTCCACTTTGGCCAACACAAGGTCACCTGAGTTGACGTTCTCACCCATGAACTCAAAGATGTTGACGTGGTGCGTCACCAAGATGAGGGGCTGCTTGCCTTTGGACTTGAGCTTCTCAGCAACGAAGTTTTGCAATCGTTGGTTTTGCGCTGGGGCTTTGTGCATCTCATCAAAAAACGAGGCGAAGGTGGGTTCGATTTGCCAGCCCTTGAAGCCCAGCAATTGGGCGGTGTCCTTGCATCGGCACCAAGCACTTGAATACACATCGGCGTTGCTAACACCCTGATGGCGAAGCCAATCACCCACCACCACCGCTTGTTGGCGCCCCTCAGCGCTGAGGTTGCGCTGCGTTTTGCAATCGGCCAGCGTGTAGTTGGCTGGGTCGCCCACGCCCGGGGCGAGGGTGTGGCGCATCAGCAGCACGTGATCGGATGATTGCAATTTGTTGGACAAGTCGCTGGCATGGGCCAACGTAAAAGCCAAGAGCCAAACAAAGCCCATCGTGATTTTTTGGATGTGCATCATTTAAATATTCTGTGATGGTGGTTTGTGAGCAAGATATTTGGCGAACCACACCAAGCCAGGCATAGAGACCATCCAAATCATGGCCAGCACTGCCAAGTGGCTGAGGGTGTTGTCGAACAATGCAGCACCTAGCTTTGCGCCCGCATAGTAGGTGAGGGGGCCAAACAAAAAGCCAGCGCCTGCAGACAGACTCAATGGCAGTTGTTGAAGAAATGACAGCGACGAGTTCAAGGTTAAGGCAAACATGATCCACAGCAGCCATAACCAAAACGGGCTCAATGGACCCAATGACCAGCCATAAAAAGAGATGATTGAAAAATACTGCAGACCTGTGTCAAGCACCACACCTAGTAACCATGCTGCGCTGGCGAGTTTGATCTCAAGCAATGGCTTGGGGCTGAAGTAAACAAGAGCTGTTGTGAGCGCAAGACAAAACACAAGCGCTGGCACTTCAAGCCCCAGACCCACGCCAGCTACGCAGGCCCACCAGCCCACTTGAAAACTCAATGCATTGAAAAAACGATTCATGTCTGCATTCTAGAAATTAGCCTCAACCTTGGATGCTTAGTGGGTATGGGCTTCACTTCAGCACCCATAATTCGGCACATGAAATCTTCACCCCAATCCCTGTCTGGCCTGCTGCCGTTCATTCGTCCTTATCGAATTCAAGTGGCGTGTGCGGGGTTGTTCTTGCTCCTGGCTGCAGCCACCACCTTGGCATTTCCCTGGGCCTTGCGCATGCTGATTGACCAAGGCTTGGTTGACCATGCGGGGCCAGATGTTTTGGCCACCAAATTCTTTGAACTCTTTATGGTGGCTATGGCCTTGGCTGTTTTTTCTGCGGCACGTTTTTACACGGTCAGTTGGCTAGGCGAAAAAATCACGGTCGACTTGAAGAACAAAGTCTATGGCCATGTGCTGCAGCAAAGCCCCACGTTTTTTGAAACCACGCAGTCGGGCGAAGTGCTGTCGCGCTTGACCAGTGATGCCACTTTGATTCAAACCGTGGTGGGCTCATCGCTGTCGATGGGACTGCGCAATTTGGTCATGGGTGTGGGCGCCATGGTGATGTTGGTGTGGACTAACCCTTGGTTGATGTTTCAGGTGATGGGCGTGTTGGCTGTGGTGGTGTTTCCCAGTGTGTATTTGGGTCGTCGCGTGCGCCGCTTGTCGCGTGCCAGCCAAGATCGTGTGGCCGATTCAAGTGCCATGGCATCTGAGGTGCTCAATGCCATTTCGGTGGTGCAAAGCTACACCGCTGAGCCGCGTGAGGCCGAGCGCTTCAGCACATCCACAGCGCAAGCATTGGCCACCTCGTTGCGCCGTGTCAGAGCACGTTCGGTATTGGTGGGTTTCATCATCATGGCCTCGAGTGCGGCCTTGTTATGGGGCTTGTACATGGGCGCTTTGTCGGTGCGTGCGGGCACCACCACGGCTGGTGAGTTGGGGCAGACCGTGGTGTACGTGATTCTGCTTGCTAGCGCGTTTGCGGTGTTGGGCGAGGTGTATGGCGATGTGCTGCGCGCTGCCGGGGCCACCGAGCGTTTGATGGAGTTGCTGCACACCCGTTCTGATGTGCGTTCGCCGGAGCATCCCCAAAGTGCACCATGGCCAATTAATGGGTCTAGCTTGGTGCTACGCGATGTGAATTTCAATTACCCCTCACGCCCCACGCAGCAGGCCTTGAATGGTTTGAGTGGCGAGGTGCGGGCTGGACAAACGGTGGCCATCGTCGGTCCCAGTGGTGCAGGCAAGACTACTTTATTTGCTTTGTTGATGCGCTTTTATGCGCCGCAACACGGCGCTGTGTTGTTAGATGGTGTGCCCATCGCGCAAATGGATTTGAGCGATTTGCGACAACGTATTGGCGTTGTGCCGCAAGAGCCAGTGGTGTTCTCAGGCTCGGTAATGGACAACATTCGCTACGGCAAACCCGACGCGACCGACCAACAGGTTCACGCCGCCGCAGAGGCCGCGTTCGCCCATGAATTCATTGCAGAGTTGCCACAAGGCTATGACACGTATTTGGGTGACCGAGGTGTGCGCCTGTCTGGGGGGCAGCGTCAGCGGATTGCCATTGCTCGGGCCATTTTGAAAAACCCACCCATGTTGCTGCTCGATGAAGCCACCAGTGCTTTGGATGCCAACAGCGAACGCATGGTGCAAGCTGCCCTAGAGACGGCTATGCAAGGTCGTACCACCTTGGTCATTGCGCACCGATTGGCTACTGTGCAACGTGCCGATAGCATTTGGGTCCTCGACCATGGGCGCTTGGTCGAGCAGGGCACGCATGCCGAGTTGATGGCGCGTGCGGGCTTGTACGCCAGCTTGGCAGCGTTGCAGTTTTCTGCAACGGCTCAAAGCTAATGGTTAAACCGCAAAATTGAGCGCGCTAGATAACCATCATCCACCGGAAAAAGCACGGGTGATAGCTGATTACCGTCCTGCTGTTTCGACATGGAAAATTCAAGGTCCGTCCACGTACGTCAAAGTCAGGTATTGATACGCACTGGTGCTAAAGCCTTGAGCCATGTCGTTGCTGGCAATGGCCAGCGCGCTTGAATTTTTTGTGCTTGAACAAGTAGGGCGCTTTTGTCGAATGCGCGCGGCGTGCGAAATGCCAACACAATGGTGTTCCCTGCCGTGGTGGGCTTGAAGGCCCACAAGGCATCATTGCCAAACGCCTTGGCAATGCGCTGCATGCTGGTTTCTAAGTTTGATTCACGGCCATACAAATTAACGACCATGCAGCCTTGCTCGGTCAGTAGTTGTCGGCAATCCGCATAAAACGCCTCGCTGTCTAGTGCAGGGCAGGCGGCTTCTTGGTCATACAAGTCAACTTGCAGCGCATCAACTTTTCCGTGCCATGTCTCGCGGGTGGCTATGTCGGCTGCATCGGCCAGCAAGACTTGTAATTTTGCGTTGTCCTCGGGCAAGCTGAACCATCTTCTGCAGGTGTCAATCACGAGCGGGTTCAATTCAACTGCGGTTGTGTGCATGCCAAGTTGGACATGACAAAACTTGGTCAGCGAGGCTGCGCCCAAGCCCAGTTGCATCGCTTGCAAACGGTGAATTTGGTCTAAATCTGTCGTGAGTAACCAACCCATCATGCGCTGCACGTATTCGAGGTGAATGTCATTGGGCTTGCTGATCTTCATTGAGCCCTGCACCCAAGGTGTGCCTAGATGTAAAAAGCGCATGTCGCCGTAGTCTGCAAAAGTAACAGTGGGCAAATCACCTGCGTGTTGTGTTTGGCTATTGAATTGACGGGCTTGTTTCCTTGCCAACACCACGCCTACACCTACCGCGGCTATGCAGCCAATCACGGCGTAAATGAGGTCGCCTAGCTTGATGGCGGCACCTAAATCTTGGGGGATGATGTTGGTTAATTCCATATTCAAAAATATTAGGACGCTCAGTTCATAAAACTTGTTTGTTGCAGAGGCTCAACTTTGCTCGGCTACGCGCTCGAGTTTCCTACTAAGAATCCATGAAAGGACTAGGAAAACGATCAGCATGAGCAAGCCAAGACCAGAGAAGGCATCGCTCATCAGTTTTTCTGATATTTGGCCAAACGCATAGCCAGCCGAGAGAATGGCACCAGACCAAAGTCCAGCCGCTACAAAATTAAACACCATGAATGTTGTCCAAGGGAGTCGTGACATGCCGTAGGTAAAACCGGCGACGCCGCGAATGCCGTGTGGATAGCGATGAAACAGAATTAGCCACACATAGTAGTGATCGACCAACCGCACCACGATCTGGCTGGTTCGGAGGAGCCGCGGAAAAGGCGAGAGCCATTGGTTGCCGAAATACCGTCCGATCCAGAAGCGGATCGCATCGCCTAGAAAACTCCCTGCCCAGACGACCGCAATGAGCGTGCCTAGATCAAGCGCTCCTGAGCTGGATGCATAACCGGCAAAAAGCGTGAGCAGCAGGCTGTGCGAGGCGGCGAAAGCGAAGATTAGGCCATAGGCCTGATCACCATGCTGTCGCAACAATTCAAGGAACGAGGCAAGATCGGTTGGGAAGATCAATTTAAATGTGCCTAGTGTGTTGGGGAAGAGTCAACGCATTTTATGGTGGCCCAAAAGAAAAAGGCCTTGCATCGCTGCAAGGCCTTGTCTTTATTGGCTCCTCGACCTGGGCTCGAACCAGGGACCTACGGATTAACAGATAGCAGTGTTCTAAAAGAAGCTATGTTTTATGAGGGTTGTGGCGTGAAAAATGTCACTGTGCAATAAAGTGTGTAATTGATGTTCTTCCATCCGTGGAGCAAAGCGTCCAGCTCTGGAAGCTTGGGTTGCTCTGGACGGTCGAGCTATTCTGGACGATGCAGGGGCGTCCAGATTCTGGACGCTTAATGTGCTCTGGACGGGCAGGGGGCGTCAAGAGTCTTGACGCTAAGGATTTGAAAAAATCTTGGGAGGGACCATCTCTGAATTAATTTATATTGTTCAAGACGGACTGATTGTTCGTATCCCTTTTGCTAAACCAGCTAACTTTTTCAAATCTTCAAGCGCTTTTGAGTGTCAACAACTAGCTTTGATGATGCAACCGCAGTCCGCTTACAGACATGTCTATTTTTAGAATTTTTGCGTGCGTTGAGTCAGTGCAATAAAGGGTCTTACGATCTTTATTTCCGAACGCAAGATTGGTGATCGAAGCTCCTGGTAATCCAGTCAAAATTTCTTCAGGTTCAGCACGATGATTTAACACCCAGATGTATGCCAAGCCGGGATTCGCCACAAGGAGGCGACCACTGTCGTCCATGGCTAATCCGTCAGGGCCGCTGGGACCATAAGAAGTGAAAAATTGCCCCGCTTTAGAGACGCTGCCGTCTTGCAGCAATGGCATACGCCACACACAGTTGCCGCGCGTGGCTGCCACAAATAAAAACCGCTCATCCTTAGAGAGCACAATGCCATTGGGACTGGGCACATTTGACAACAGCATGTCTAAGCGGCCATCGGGTGCCAGGCGGTACACCCGACCCGTTGGGTCATGCAAGCCCGTTTGTCCTTGATCTGTGAAATACAAATTCCCGCGTGAGTCAAATACCAAGTCGTTGACCCCTTTGAAGCGTTCGCTGTTGCGTCTCTCAAGGTAGGGGCGCACTTGACCGCTGGCAATATCCAGCACGACCAAGCCATTTCGGTAGTCGGTTATGAGCAATTGATCTGAGTTGAGAAACTTCATGCCATTGGGCTCGCCGTCCCATTGGGCCACCAAATCCCATTCACCTTTTGGGTCGATGCGAAAGATGCGACCGAAGGGGATGTCCGTGACAAATAAGTTGCCTTTTTCATCAAAAACAGGACCTTCCAGAAATGAGTCTGCTAATCGCCCCCCTTGATTGACATCCGCCCATACACTTCGCACACCCCTGCGACGGAATTTTTCGGGCATAGAACTAAACAGTTCTAAAGGGCGAACACTGGGAAGATTGAGCAAAAACATTGCGGTAATTATTGACGGTCAAATGCGGTGTTGGCTGCAACTTTGCCCCAAGCTTCAGTGCTTTCTTTGAGCAGGCGCGCAAAGGCCTCTGCATTGACTTGGCGCGGCTCAGCTCCCATGCCCTCAGCAAATGCTTTCATGTCGGGTGTCGCCATAGCTATGGCGATTTCTTTTTGCAAGCGATCCAATGCGGCAGGGGGGGTACCTTTGGGCGCCCACAGACCCGTCCAATTGAGCACGCCTCCCCAAGCTACACCCGCTTCTGCGAATGTGGGTACATCGGGCAAGGCAACCAATCGTTTGTCACCGCTGACAGCCAACATGCGCAATTTGCCACCGCGCACATTGGGCATCAAGCCGGTGGTCGAGGCAATTTGCATGTCGATTGTGTTCGATAGAACCGCTTGCGTGGCCTCGGCAGCACCTTTGAAAGGCACGTGCATGAGGTTGGCACCTGCCGCCAGTCCCAAGGCCTCACTGGCAAAGTGTGGCGTGGTGCCAGCGCCGCCCGAGCCGTAAGTGACTTTGTTAGGTTGTGATTTTGCTTCTATCACAAGGTCACGCAGTGATTTGAATTTGGAGTTGCTGTTCACGACTAGGCCCATGGGCGCAAACAGATAAGCGCCAGCAGGAACAAGGTCTTGCCCATGATCAAAAGGCAGTTTCTTGAAGATGTGCGGCAGCAGCGAATAGGTGGTGTCGTTGGCGACGAGTGTGTAGCCATCAGGTTCGGACTTGGTGACCATCAGAATACCAATGGTGCCGGTAGCGCCTGCTTTGTTTTCAACAACAAAGCTTTGGCCCGTTTGTTCACTGAGCTTTTGGGCCATTTTGCGGGTGACAATGTCAACTGCGCCACCGGGGCCGTAAGGGACGATGATTTTCACAGGCTTGCTCGGCCACGTGTCAGCAAATGCTTGAGGGGCAAAGCTATTACCCAGCACGGCGAGCAGTATCAGTCGGCGTGTGATGTGACGAATGGTCATGGTTTATCTCCTGTCGATATCAATTGTGAAAGTTTGGCAAGATCAATGATTGAGGGTCAATGCATCCAACACATTGCATGCCGCACCCAGCCCCATGTTGATGTAAGCGTCACCGGTCACGCCGCCAATGTGCGGGCTTAAGATGATGTGAGGTGCGTTGTGGAAAGGGTGAGGGGCTGTCATGGGTTCTACCGCAAAGCTGACTAGTCCCGCCGCAAATACATGTCGTGACTGAACTGCAGTCAGCAGCGCCTCCTCGTCGATCAAACCGCCACGCGCTGTGTTGACAACGATCACACTAGGTTTGCATTGGGCCAATGTAGTGGCGTTGAGCAATTGTTTATTCTCGGGTGTCAACGGACAGTGCAACGAAATAGCATCACTCTCACACCAGAGCGTTTCGAGATCGACCGATTGAATGTAATGGGGCAATTCTTTTGCGAATGGGTCAAAGCCCAGCACCTTCATGCCCATGGCATCGCACATGCGTGCAAAGCGTTGGCCAATGGCTCCCAACCCGACCAAACCAATGGTGCGACCGTGCAATTCAATGCTCTTGTGCGTGGCTTTGTCCCAGTGACCTGCATGCATGCGGGTGTTCAGTTCGACCACTGACTTAGAGCAAGCAAGCAGCAAGGCCATAGCTTGCTCGGCCACTGCTGCCGCATTGGCGCCAATCGCGGCGCGGACCTCAATGCCCCGCGCTTGAGCGGCGTTTTTGTCGATGGTGTCGGTGCCGCTGCCGTGTTTAGAAATCACACGCAATGAGGGGGCTGCATCCATAACTGTGGCGCCCACGGCACCGTAACGCACGATGATGGCTACTGGGTCATACTGTTGGCACAGCGCCACCATGTCGGGCTCGGTAGGCGTCTTGCCTGCGTACACGATGTCGAAATCGGTGAGCAAACTCAGGGCTTGTTGCGCCAAATCGGCGCCGGTCACGATGAGGCGGGGCTTGCTCACAGCTCTTCTCCCTCTTTCAACACACCGGCAGCGCGCAGCGAAGGCACTAACCATGATGCCGCCGTTTTACCTTCTTTGATCTGTGCAATGCGTTTGGCTTCGTCTTCGACTTTTTTGTGGGCAGCAGGAATTAGGCTGGCGAGTTTTTCGCGTTCAACAACCACAACACCATCGGCATCGGCCAACACAAAATCACCCGCACAAACCGTGACACCACCGCATGTGATCGGATGTCCAATGCGGCCACCGATGTTTTTGGTGGGGCCATTGGGGTTGGTGCCCACGGAGAAAACTGGGAAATCCATCTCGTCGATTTCCAAGCTGTCGCGAACCGCACCGTCCACGATCACGCCAGCAATACCGAGTTGACGGCAGGCCGTCATCATGATGGTGCCCATGAGCGCTGAATTTTGGTCACCTTTGCCGTCAATCACCAGCACGTCCCCGGGTTTGGCCATGGCCATGGCGGCGTGGATCATCAGGTTGTCTCCAGGGCGCACTTCAATGGTCAGTGCAGGGCCAGCCACTTTCATGCGAGGTTGCAAGGCTTGTATGCGGCCATGCATGGCGCCACGACGCCCAGCCACATCGGCCAAGATGGCGGCTTGAAATTCTTCAGCCTGTTTGACCAGTTCGGGGGAAACACGCTCAAAGTTGCGCACGATGTCTTGGTTCATGGAAATATCTTTTTTGAAAATGAAGAAAAAAATCAATCGACTTTGATGTTGGCTGCGCGTATGACGCGAGCCCAAGTCGCTGAGTCGTTGGTTTGCACATCGGCCAAGGTTTTTGCAGCACCACCCACCAACGTGATTCCAAGCTTGTCGGCCAAGTCTGTGATGACGCTTTCTCGAATGGCTTTGTTGATTTCTGCGTTGAGGCGTTGGACCACGGTGACGGGTGTTTTAGCTGGTAGGTAGACGCCTTGCCACTGTTCCACTACAAAATCTTTTTGACCCGCTTCGGTCATGGTTGGGGTGTCCGGCAGAACTTTCAGTCGTGTTGCTGAGGTGGCTGCGAGTGCGCGCAGTTTGCCTGCTTTGATGTGCGAAAGCGCAGCTGTGATCGGTGCAAACATGAACTGGACTTGGCTTCCCAGCGTGTCTTGCAGTGCAGGTGTATCGCCCTTGTAAGGTACATGGATGAAACGCGCGCCATTGCGCTGAGCCAGCAACTCGGCCTGCATTTGTAAAATCGTACCGTTGCCGCCAGATGCAAAAGCGAGTTCACCGGGTTTGGCTCTGGCTGCTTGTAATAAATCGGCAACAGACTTGAAAGGTTGTGATGTGGCCACGACCAAAACATGAGGAATCGTGCCGACCAGCGCCACAGGTTCGAGGTCAAACAAAGGGTCGTAGGGAAGTTTGCCCATCAAATGTGGCGCAATCGTTTGTGCACCAATGGTGGTGTGCAAGACGGTGTGGCCATCGGCTGCTGCCTTGGCTACGAATGCACCACCGATGGTGCCGGTAGCGCCTGGTTTGTTGTCCACGACCACGGTTGCGTTCATGGCTATAGCGAGGCGTTGTGCCAAAGTTCGGCCTAATACGTCAGTGCTGCCTGCAGCTGGGTAAGGAATCACCCAACTGATAGGGCGTGTGCCTGGCCAGTCGTTTTGGGCGATGGCTGTAGGTAGAGCAAAAGACAAGCCCAGAGTGGTGAGCCAATCGCGGCGTGAGAGGTGTGATGTTGTGTTCATAGTTTTCAGTCAAAAGTGAGGGGCTTAAATCCGTAAAGTTGTTCCGGGTTGGTGACCAAGATTTGTTGCAAGCGATGTGAATCTCCGGCCCAGCTGACCAGTGCGTCCACTTGCGCGGCATCGTTTGGCATGGGCTGTCGTCCAGCAGATGCAGTGGCATGTGGCCAATCGCTCCCCCAGATCACGCGGTCACTGGCGGCATCCATGAAACTTCGTGCCAGCGGTTGCAGTTGTGGGTCTTCGCTGCAGCCTGTGGGGCTGACCAAGTAGCCGCCAGATAATTTGATCCAAGCACGCCGCTCGTGCAACAACGCCAGTAAGAGTTCATGTGCTGGATGTTGACCACACAGGCTGGGAGGGATGCGACCGAAATGGTCAAACACCACATCCACCGGCAGTGAACGGAGCAAGCTGGCCAGTGGTGGCAATTTGTCGAGGGGCATCAGCAGTTGCAGGTGCCAGCCCATGGGCGCAATGCGCTGAGCAACTCTGTCGATGTCGCCAAGCGCGTGTTGCACGCCCAGGGAGAGATTGATGCGGGCACCTCGTACACCTTGGTCATGAAGTGCGTGTAACTCGTCGACGTGTTCGAGACCCGTTAAAACCGCGACGCCACGACCATCTTCTCCCAATTGCGCCAGGCCCGCCAACATGGGATGGTTATTCGTGCCATAGGTAGACGGTGTGACTACTACAGCACGACGCGTACCCATGCGCTGTTGCACTTTTTTGTAATCGCTGATTGATGCCGCAGGTGGATGCAGGCTTGCGCCTGCAACCGCAGCAACACTCGCATCGTAGACATGGATGTGGCAATCACAGGCGCCTATCGGGAGCGGAGTGTTCGCTGCGTCTGTGCCGGCAGAAAACGGGGTGAGCATCTGCATAAAACGGTTTGACCTGAGTGCAGCTGTTTTTAGTCCGCCTTGGCGCCTGATTCTTTGACGACCTGCGCCCATTTGGTGATGTCGGCCCTGATCAACTTTGCAAATTCATCTGAAGAGGTGGGTGTGATGTTGAGCCCTTGATCTTCAAGTTTTTTCCGCAATTCAGGGGAGTTCAACGCTTTGTTGAGTTCGGTATTTGCAGTGCTCACCACTGAGGTAGGGAGCTTGGCTGGGCCCAAGAGGCCAAACCAAGTCACCGCTTCAAAACCTTTATAGCCAGACTCGGCCACCGTGGGTGTTTGGGGTAGGTCGTCTGTGCGTTTGGCCGCAGTCACGGCCAAGGGGCGGAGTTTTCCGTTCTTGATGTGACCCAGCAGTGTTGGGACTGACGACATGTAGAGCTGGACTTGCCCCCCGATCACATCGTTGATACCTTGTGTTGCACCTTTGTAGGGAATATGTGTGAGCTTGACGCCCGCTTCACGTTGCAGCAACTCAGTGGCCAGGTGTGCCACCGTGCCATTGCCTGAGGTTGCATAGTTGATAAAGCCTGGTTGTGCTTTGGCTGCTTTGATTACATCGCCTAAGGTTTTGAAAGGCGAGTCAGTGGGAACCACCAAGACCAAGGGAGCGTTTCCAATCAGACCAATTGGCGTTAAATCTTTGGTGGGGTCGTAGGGTAGCTTGCTATAGAGAGATGGGTTGATAGCCAAGTTACTGGTTTGGCCAATCACCAAGCTATACCCATCTGCTGGGGCTTTTGCCGCCGAATCAATTCCCAAGTTGCCGCCAGAGCCGGGTTTGTTATCGATCACAAAAGTCCACTTGGTGGTGGCTGCCATTTTCTGTGTCACATCACGTGCCACGATGTCTGTGCCGCCTCCCGCAGGAAAGGGCACGATCACGCGAATGGATTTATTTGGCCATTGATCGGTCTGACCAATTGCTGGTGCAGTGGCGAAGCTAATCAGTAAGCTCAGAATCAAGTTACATGACATTGAGGGTGTCCGCATATTTGTCTCCTACGTTTTTTGTTTACGTCATCGACTGTAGATCTGTGTTTCACTCAATACAATGATGTTTCGTACAATGAAAGGTATTTCATGCCGCGGTATTCTGGAATAACCACTGCTGCTGACCATGACAAGAGCGTAGAAGGTGGGGTGATTTCCGTCACCCGAGCTTTGCTCATCATGGAAGCGTTTCGGATTGGTGAGCGTCACCTCACACTCGCAGAATTGAGTCGACGTACGGGTCTACACAACAGCACCGTGTTGCGATTGGCACGCACCTTGGCGCTGGCGGGTTATATGGTGCAGCGTGAGGAGGGAGAGTGGCGATTGGGACCCGCCTCAGGCTGGTTAGGTGCACGTTATCAGGCGGGTTTTGATATCAACAATGTGGTTGAACCGACGTTGCGTGAGTTGTCGCAATTCACGCAAGAGAGTGCATCGTTTTATGTTCGTGAAGGTAATGAGCGAGCTTGCATTGCTCGTGTGGAGGGTCCGCAGTCGGTGCGACATCATGTGCGTATTGGTATGCGCTTGCCGCTGAACTTGGGGGCACCAGGTCGAGTGATCTTGGGGTTCTCAGGGGAAACCGGCGCGGTGTACGAAGACATACGACGCTGTGGTTATCACATCTCAATGGGTGAACGCGAAGCTCAAGTGTCTAGCGTAGCCGCTCCTGTCTTTGGCTTGAATTGGCGCTTGCTGGGGTCTATGTGTATTTCTGGTCCCACCTCACGATTGACGGAGAAGGTATTGTTAAAACATGCGCAAACCGTTATGGATGCAGCCAACCGTTTGTCTTATGCCTTAGCAGGGGCTCGCTCTATAGAGACTCCCAAGGTAGTTTCGAAGTGGCACCCTTAAACCAAGCATCGTTTGCTTCTTGTCTTGACTAATCAAACAAACTCATCGCCTCAAGCTGGGTCCTTGGCGGTTTAACTGAAGGAGTTGTTGATCATTTATTACTCGAAGGTACATCTTCAGCCAATTTCAGCGTGTTGGGCTAACTAGATTATTTTCGCGTCAAGGTTGTTCGAATTCAACTTTGGTGATGTCAAGACCGAAATTGCATCTGCTGTGCAGTACATGTGTAATAACAACGAGCCAAAAGTCGCTCACTGGCTCGTTGGAAAACAGAAAACTGTCCAGAAAAGAAAAAAGCCCTTGCAATTAAATGCAAGGGCTTTTGTTTGGCTCCTCGACCTGGGCTCGAACCAGGGACCTACGGATTAACAGACGACAGTTAGATAAAATTATGCTTGTTTTATGAGGGTTACAAGCTGAAATTTGATCGTGTGCAATAAACTGTGCAATTAATGTTATTTGATCATTTGCCAGAGCCGTCCAGCTCTGGACGCTTGGGGTGCTCTGGACGGTCGAGCTATTCTGGACGGTCTAGGGGCGTCCAGATTCTGGACGCTTGGGCTACTCTGGACGGGTAGGGGGCGTCAAGAATCTTGACGGAAGGGGAGTTGGCAATGATTGACTAACGCTGATACTAGGCTTGTGATTCCTGTTTTCGTGGGTTTGAGCCCCATCAACCCCCCTCAGTATTGATGCGCCATAGAATCTATGCGGAGCTTAAGCGTTTGGGATTCGAGCAATGAATTTTTACACTGACAGATG
>JACCDT010866458.1_pt1 | contig 24407 bp, 19 predicted proteins | sample 7446291 | NCBI WGS metagenome assembly JACCDT01 (sample SAMN15323446, study PRJNA562643) | freshwater metagenome | isolation source: river surface water | place: USA:Blue River Watershed | collected 2017-08-17 | reverse complement strand
GACTTGGGGATCACCAACATGTGTTCCCACTCGTAGCAAGGCAGGGTAACGAGTTCTGGGTATTCAGAGAGCGACTCGGTGGCAATGCCGATTTCGGCCACTTCATCCATCACCATTTGCGCTACTTGCGCGGGCGCGCCTTGGTGCAGGCTGATGTTCACATTGGGGTAAGCCTCGCGCAGCTTGGCCACAGGCACGGGCAGCACATAGCGGGCTTGGGTGTGGGTGGTGGCGATAGACAACGTGCCGCTGTCTTCGGCGCTGAACTGTTCGCCAATGCGTTTGAGGTTGCCCACTTCGCGCAAGATGACTTCAATGCTGCGCAGCACATGCTGGCCTGGCTCGGTCACGCGCTTGAGGCGTTTGCCATGACGCGAGAAGATTTCGATGCCCAGCTCTTCTTCCAGCTCAATGATGGCTTTGGACACACCAGGCTGCGAGGTGTGCAACGATTTGGCCACCTCGGTGAGGTTGAGGTTGCGGCGGACGGCTTCTTGGACAAAACGGAATTGATGTAGGTTCATGGCTTGGCTTTGTAATTTGCCGCGCCATTATGCCTTGTGCATCTAACTAACCGTTTCTTTATGCTTTGTAATAGTCGCGATACCACGCCACAAAGCGGGCAATGCCTGTGCTCAAAGGCGTTGCGGGCGTGAAGCCGATGCAGGCTTCGAGTTGGGTGGTGTCAGCAAAGGTGGCTGTCACGTCGCCGGGTTGAGCGGGCTTCATGACTTTATGGGCCTCCACGCCCACGGCTTGCTCGATGGTGTGCACAAAGTCCATGAGTTGGACTGGGTCCGAGTTGCCAATGTTCAGCACGCGGTAGGGCGCCCAGCTTTCAGCACAGCCTGGTTCTTTGCCTTTGGCAAAGCTTTGTTGCGCGGGCGGGCGGTCGAGCACGCGCAGGGCAGATTCGACGATGTCGTCCACATACGTGAAGTCGCGCATTTGCTGACCGTGGTTGTAGATCTCGATGGTTTGACCTTTGATGATGGCATCCACAAATTTGAAGGGAGCCATGTCGGGACGGCCCCAAGGTCCGTAAACCGTGAAGAAGCGCAAGCCGGTGGTGGGGGTGCCGTACAAGTGGCTGTAGGTGTGAGCCATCAGTTCGTTGGCGCGCTTGGTCGCGGCGTACAAGCTGACGGGGTGGTCGACAGAATCTGATTCTTTGAAGGGCAGTTTTTCGTTGCCGCCATAGACGCTGGAGCTGCTGGCGTAGGCCAGATGCTTGACTTGCCAGTGGCGTGACCATTCGAGAATGTTCAAGAAGGCCACCAAGTTGGATTGCGCATACACATGCGGATGGTCGATGGAGTAGCGCACGCCTGGTTGAGCGGCGAGGTGCAGGATGGCATCGGGACGCCAAGTGCCTAGCTGGCTTTCAATGGCCGCCATGTTGACCAAGTCTTCTTCGATGAAGCGAAAGTTGGGCTGGCCCAGCAGCTGCTGCATGCGCGCGTGCTTGAGATTGACGTCGTAATAGGGGGTGAAGTTGTCGATGCCAACCACCTCGTCGCCACGGGCTAAGAGTCGTTGGGCCGCATGCATGCCGATGAAGCCGGCGCAACCAGTGAGGAGTACTTTCATGCTGAGATTGTCCTGCAAAAAAGTGAGGGCCCATCAGGGCTGTGTTTTGAGCCTGCGACGCGCGCGCCAGTAAACATAGCACCAGCGTGTGGACCATGCGCAGCCCCAGAGCAGCAAGCCGCCAAACAACACATCGCCTAAGAAGTGGCCGCCTTGGGCCAACCTGATAAAACCCAGCACCAAGCCTGCTGCCCAGCCGATCACAATCCAGCGGCGACGTGTGCGTGTGGTGGCGAGTGCGCCAACGGCAATTAGCACAAAGCCAGTGCCCGCATGGCCGCTCATGAAGGAACAGTTGGTGTCACACGCCGAGCTAGGAACAAGGGGTGATGTGTAGATTTGTGTCCCGCCCAATTGGGTGATTTGGCTGGGCCGGGCACGGCCCCAGTTGTCTTTGAAACCCACATGCATGATGAGCCACAAACCCAAGATCAAGCAGATAAGCAAGCCCAAGGTTTTGCGGCTCAGGGCGGGCGTTAATCTATGCTGGCCAAAAGCCAACAAGAGAACGCAGACCAACAACATGGCACGGCCCACCCAGGGCACGCTCATGTGCCATGGGTGTACCCAAGGCCATTGGGCGGCGTCAAATCCGACGTTGGGTGTGTAAAACCAATGGGCCACCTGCAGATCCAACTCGGGCCAGATTGCATAGACCCCAATGCAAATCAGGGTGAGTGCAAACCATGCTTGAACCTCACGGCGTTGAGGGCGTGTCATGGTTGAGGTTTTTGGCTTTGTAACAACCAAGCTTGAAGCGTGATGCGACCTGATTTTGCTTCGCCAAGCAGGCTTGCATTCGGGTACCGCATCAGCAGCGCGGGGTGAGGCTCGCCTGGATTGAGCCATACCACTGCATTCGCGGTGGCATCGGCGGGCCAAGGCTGCTTCCATTCAAAGTGGTGATGCACGCCACCATCGCTGTTCCAAGCGAACAGCTTGGGCTCAAGTGTGCGTAGGCTGTAGGCCGCTTGCACCAAGGTGCTGCGGTCGCCCGTGAGCCAAGGTACATCGCGGTAAGGCTCAAGCGCGGGTTGCAGGGTTTGCAATGACTGGTCCCAGCCGCGCATGCGGCCCCAAATATCCCACTTGGATTGGTTGGGTTGAGTTTGCACACCCACCCATTGCTTGATGTCACCACCCGTGGCGATGAAGCCGCTCAGCAACAAACCTGCGACACAGGCCCAGACAAACCGCGTGAATGACAGTTCAAGCGCGTTGGCCCAGCAGGCCAACCACAAGCACACGCCCAAGGCCATGGGCACAGACCAGTTGATGAGCGCTTTGGAGTTGAGTGCTTGAACTAACCCCAAGGCCAAGATGGGCAATGAAAAAGCCAGTGCGTAGGTGCGGATTGACCAAATGGGGTTTGGGCTGTGGGTGCTGATTGAGAGTAGGGAAGCACTGTTGCGTTGTTTGCGCCAAAGCCAAAAAAACACCAGCCACACGCTGGGGCCCAAGATGAGCAATTGGCCTAAGGAGAATTCAAGTCCAGAGGTCAACACACGTTGCCACCCGCCTGCTCCTTGTGCGACGGTAGAGCCGGTTTCTTGGACGGTAATTTCAAGCGTGTGTTGCGCCGTGGGCCAGTGGTTGGCCATGTTCCAAGCCAGATGTGGCAACAGCACCAACACAGCCACTGCAGTGGCGAGTAAACCGCCCAAAAAGATAGGGCGGCGTTTGTCCGATGGTGCGGCGATTAAGAGCCAAAGGGCTGAAATACCCAAAGCCAAGGCGCTGTACTTAGACAGCACGCCCAGACCCAAGCTCAAGCCACAAGCCATCCACCACAAGCTGGCGCGAGTGCCCGATGCATGAGCCGCTTCCCAAAGCGTGACCATGCAAAGCGCCCAACACAGGGTGAGCGGGGCATCGGTGGTGACGCTCAGGCCCAATAAGCCAGAGATCAGGGTTGCTGAAAAAAGTCCACCCGCAAAGATGGCGGTCCGCATGCCACTGATGCGATAGGCCAACCAGCCCAGCACCCAGGCGCTGAGAATCCAGCATGCCATCGCAAAGGCCTTGACACCTAGCAGCGAGTTTCCAAATAGAGCGGTGGATGCCGTGATCATGGCCACCAACACGGGCGGCTTTGAAAAGTAGCCCCATTGCAAGTCGCGCGACCACAGCCAGTATTGCGCCTCATCCACATGCAAGCCCGCGCCACTGAGAGTGAACTCGAACATGCGCAAGCCCAACAAGGCAAGCGAGAGCAGCACGAGAATCACCAGAGTTGACGAGGAAGGACGGTTCATAGGTTGGCGCTCAACAAGAGGCTCATGGCAAAGGCTTGAGCAGCAACAAGCCGCGATGGCTGTGTGCTGTTTCATAGCGGTTCATAGGCAGGCCTTCCACGCGGTCGTGGCGCACGATGACCCAGTCAGTAGGGGTGGGTGGCTGCTGTGTGGTGGGCGTGCCAAAGTAAAAAGCAAAACTAGGTTGGTGCATGCGCCACTGCACGATGCGCGCATCGGGGTGGTGTTGGCGAGCCCAAGTGCCGACCTCTTGGAAGGGGGCCTGCAGCACTTGGCCTAACCAAGGAATGACCATGCCAATCCACAGCATGCTGACCAACCAAACGCAGGCCATCAAACGGGCCCATGCATCAGCGCGACGAGTGATGGCAAGCACCAGTCCAGCCAAGGCTACGACAGCTGCGGCGATTTGAACCACCCAACCCTCAGGCGCACTGGCTAGCAATGGTTGCACCCATGTGTCTTTGACCGTCGTGCCGCCCCAAGCCACGATGGATGGCACGGCAAACGCCAAGGCGCAGGTCAGTCCCGCGCAAATCCAAAGTAGGGATTGCCACACTTTGGAAGCAGGGCTTTTGACGGATTGCGCCACGATCAGCAGCACCATAGGCGTGAGGCCATACAGCATGTAGTGGGGCAGTTTGGTGCCAGAGAGTGAGAAAAAGCCCAATACGAAGAGCACCCAAATCCACAAGAAGCGCTGCAAAGGGTCGGTCCATTGCATGCGCACGCTGCCCAGCAAACGCACACACCAAGGTGACCATGGCAAAAGCAACAGTGGCAGAACCATCACGTAGTAAAGCGGATTGCCACCGTGCCCTTCGAGCGTGCCAGTGAAGCGCTCGACGTTGTGCTTTAAAAAGAAGCCTTGCACGAACGCCATTTCGTGGCGTTGCAACGCATAGACATACCAAGGCACAGCGATGGCAAGCAACAGCAGCCAACCCTTGGGCTCCCAAAGTGCATTCAATGCGGTGCGACCTCGGTCGCTGAGCAAAGACCAGATCAACAACGTGACCCCAGGAATGAGCAATGCCACTGGGCCTTTGGTAAGCAAGCCAAGCCCACACCATACATAAGCCCAACGCAGTGATGAGCGTGAACCTGTTGAAGTAAAGGTCCACAAGCACAAACCTGTGGCAATGAGTAAGGCGTTAAGCATGCCGTCGGCGGTGGCTGCGCGGCCAATGGCGAGCAGGCCCAAGCTGGAGCCGAGCATGAAGGCGGCGCGTTGGCCTGCGGCTTCACCCCATTGCTGCGCAGCAAACCGCCAGACGCCAAAGGTGGCTGCGAGCACCGCCAAAGCAGAAGGCAAACGAGCCACCCAGTCATGGGCGCCGAATACAGCCATCAGGGCAGCTTGGCACCAATAAATGAAGATGGGTTTGTCAAAGCGGTCTGCACCGTTGAGGGTGGTGTGGCCCCAATCGCCAGAGGCCAGCATTTCGCGTGAAGCCTCGGCAAACGCCCCTTCGTCCACATCAAACAGAGGCGCGCCTGCAAGGCGAACCAAATACAGGCTCAGCAGTGAGAGTGCGACCCAAGTCGCATGGGTCCAGCGAAGGGGGTTGCAGAGCTGGATCATGCTTGTGCGGTATGCCAACCCTCGGTGGGCTCGGGCGCGTTCTTGTGCATCACGTGGTACGAGCGAGCGCCGCTTTGGTCAAAGTAGCTGCGCATCAAGATTTCGGCCAACACACCCGTGGTCAGCATTTGCACGCCTGCGAGCAGGGCAAAGAAGCCCAGCCACAGCAAGGGGCGTCCGCCCACTTGTTCGCCAAACAGTTTGAGAAGACCCAAGTACGACAAGATCAAGCTACCCAAGGCTGAGAACACGAGACCAATGCCACCAAAGAAGTGGCCAGGGCGTGTACCAAAGCGCAAGAAGAAGTACATGGCCAACAAGTCAACGATCACGCGGAAGGTGCGTGAAATGCCGTACTTAGACTCGCCCAGCACGCGTGCGTGGTGACGCACAGGCTCTTCGGCCATGCGACGTGGGGACGTGACCGTGGCCAACCACGCAGGAATGAAACGGTGCATTTCGCCGTAGAGACGAACCTTGCGCAGTACTTCGCCCCGAAAGGCTTTGAGGCTACAGCCCAAGTCTTTGAAATCGAGGCCTGAGACTTTGCGAATTAAGGTGTTGGCAATCATGGAGGGGAACTTGCGCAAGATGAAACCATCTTGGCGCTTTTGACGCCAGCCGGCCACCATGTCGAGGTCTTCGTTGAGCAAACGCGCCACGAGTTTGGGGATGTCGCGTGGGTCGTTTTGCAAATCACCATCCATGGTGACGATCACGTCACCGCGGGCAGCATCAATACCAGCTTGCATGGCTGCGGTTTGTTTGAAGTTACGGCGCAGTTCGACCACGTGGATGTGTGGGCCGATTTCTTTGGCGCGTTTGAGCAATGCGGATACGGTGTTGTCGGAGCTGCCATCGTCGACCAAGATCATTTCCCATGGCATGGGGTAGTGCTTCAGCGCGTCTTGCACCGCATCGATCTGCAAAGGTGCGTTTTCTTGCTCGTTGTACATCGGCACAACGACGGACAAGGTGTGCTGTGGCATGAGGGCGATGGGGTCTGACATGATGTGAAAACCTTATTGAGAAAATGTGGCTGTCGCCCCGTCAAGGCGATGCAGCGGTTTTTGGCTCCAGCCCAAAATGCGTGCCACGGTGGCTGAGCCAACTGTGACGGCCAAGGCTAACAAATGCACGGCCAAGGCGGTTGCGGCGATGTCTTGCCAAGGAAGGGTGGCTGACCATTGGATGCCAAAAATGACACCGCCTTCGTACGGGCCAAAACCCGCCGGAGGCTGTAAAGGTAGTGTAGCGGCGAGCTCGCCCCCAACAGATCCGTGCAAAGCGGTTCGAAAGTCGATGGGGAGCATGACCCACAAGGGCCAAGCAATGGCGCAGGCTTTGAGAATCCAGTTGGAAATGGCGTAAATCCAGCTTTCCCAAGCAGGTGGTGGTGCTTGAAACGGCTCAGCCCCCTCTTTGCGTGACATGCGGTACATCAGCCAAGTCCAGCTCAAAGGCAGGATCCACATGGCCATTGCCATCATCGCAACCGCGAGTGCCAAGCTAATTTCCAGAGAAAACGGCGCAAACAAAGCAACAGACAAACCGCCCAACACGGCCATGTCTTGCACGCGCAGTCTGAGCAGGCTGATCCCGGCTTCGCGCAGGGAAATGCCACCTTGTCGGTGTAACACCCACACGTATATAGCTTCGCCGCCGCGCATGGGCACCAGCACCACCCAGGCGCTGTGGCGCACCATCAGGCCCCAAGCCTCACGCCAGCCCATGTTGAGCGTGTCGCGCCACTCAGCGCGAACGCGTCCTGCACGCAGCAAGTGGCTGGCTGCCAAGCCGATGGCACTGACCAGCCAGATGTACGGGGGCACGCGCTGCCAAGCAGCAATGGCCACAGGCCAATCGACCGCTCGCAGCATCCAAGCCATGATGGCAACGGCAAGGAGAGTGACGAAGATGGACGCCCATAGTTTTTTAGGAGATTTTTTCATGCGGCTGTATCAGAAGTTGGGAGCGTCCACCAAGCTTGGATGCGCCACAGCACGCTGGCCACAGCCAAGCCACCAAGTGCCCATTGCCAAAGCAAGGCGAGCGGCATGCCCTCGTCAAATGTGAAGGCAGCCCAAGCGCCCAAGCCCTCGACCAGCACGGGTAACCACGGAAAAGCTTGTTCGTCTTTGCGAGGCCATGCAAAAGGAAATTTCCAAGCCAGCCAGCCCACCAACAAGCCTAGGCCACCACCCACCAGCACATCGGCAGGCCAATGCGCGCCCACAGCAATGCGGGACGCGGCGATGGTGGAAGCAGTAGCCCATGACAAGGCCTCAAGCCAGCGCGGATAAGCGTGCGCGCGGATCAGGCAGATCCACAGCGTGCCCATACACATGGCAGCTAGGGCGTGGCCCGATGGCATGGAATGGTGGTTGATGACAGGGTTGCCAATGAAGTGAAGTGCATCCAGTGACAAAACCTCACCGGGGCGGGGCAGGCTCAACCAAGGCTTGAGGGTGTGCGTGACGATGCCGCCCAAAATAAACGCGGTGAGCACGATGCGAGCCCCTAAATCACCGCGGCTCAAGACACTGACCAATATCAGTACAGCCCAGCCCAAACCTGAGACCGTGATGCAAGACCAAAACGTGTCAGGCAACCACTGTGCAGCATGGTTAAGACCCAGCATCAAGCTTGGGTGACTGGCCGAGTTGTGCACCAGCGCCCCAGCCGCAATGAGCAAAGCCGCTACCGCAAACCAAACACGTGCTTGAGGTGGCGGCGAATCAATGTGCTGCATGTGGGCGGTGAAGTGGCCGTGCTGAATCAGTCGCTGCCGAACAAATCACGCGTGTAAACCTTGGCCGCCACATCGCTGAGTTCAGTCGTTTGGCGGTTGGCCACGATCACATCGCATTGAGACTTGAATGCAGCCAGGTCGTGTGTGACCTCAGATTTGAAAAATTCTTTTTCGTCTAACAAAGGTTCATACACCACGACGCGCACGCCTTTGGCTTTGAGGCGTTTCATGACGCCTTGAATGCTGCTGGCGCGGAAGTTGTCGCTGCCCGCTTTCATGATGAGGCGGAAGATGCCCACCGTGCTGGGCTTGCGGCGCAGGATGTCGTCGGCAATGAAGTCTTTGCGTGTGCTGTTGGCGCTGACGATGGCACCAATGAGGGTTTGCGGCACGTTGTTGTAGTTGGCCAGTAACTGCTTGGTATCTTTGGGCAGGCAATAACCACCGTAGCCAAAGCTGGGGTTGTTGTAGTGGCTACCAATGCGCGGATCTAAGCAAACGCCGTCGATGATTTGGCGCGTGTCTAGGTCGTGCGAGGCAGCATAGCTGTCGAGTTCGTTGAAATAGGCCACACGCAAGGCGAGGTAAGTGTTGGCAAACAGCTTGATGGCCTCAGCCTCAGTGCTGCCCGTGAACAGCACGTGCACGTCGGGTTTGAGCGACGCTTCTTGCAGCAATCCGGCAAACACGCGCGCACGCTCTGATACCTCACCCACCACAATGCGGCTGGGGTAGAGGTTGTCATGCAGGGCTTTGCCTTCACGCAAAAATTCGGGGCTGAAGAAAACTTGCTCAGTTCCCAAATCAGCGCGAATCTTTTCAGTGAAGCCCACAGGAATGGTGGACTTGATCACCATCACCGCTTTCGGAGCGATGCGCTTGACATCGGCGATCACCGACTCAACGGAGCGGGTGTTGAAGTAATTGGTTTGCGGGTCGTAATCTGTGGGCGTGGCAATGATCACGAAGTCAGCGCCTGTGTAGGCTTCGACGGGATCTAGCGTGGCACGTAAATTGAGCGTTTTTTCAGCCAAATAGGCTTCAATGTCTCGGTCATCGATGGGGGAGTGACGGGCATTGATGGCTTTGACGCGTTCGTCGACGATATCAAGGGCAACAACTTCATGGCGTTGTGCAAGTAAAACTGCGTTAGAAAGACCGACGTAACCTGTGCCTGCAATGGCGATTTTCATAAGTTATCACGCAATTATTAGGATCATTGATTCTAACATTTGCTCCGCCAGCGAAGGCCTCACCTCAGGGCGATATCCGCCAGTAAATCTAGTAGCTGAGCTTGTTCGCCCACGGCGGGTTGGCACTGAATATCCACTGATGGGTGGTTGACTTTTAAGGTCCGGATCAACTCAGGCAGGTCCTCACGGGCGTGGCGTCCTACACCCAAAAACATGGGTACCACACTCAGACTGGTAGCACCTTGCGCTACGAGTTCGTTCGCCACGTGTGGCAGATCGGGTTCGGTCAGCTCTAAATAGGCGCATCGCACCAAAGTCGCTGGTGAGCGTTGAACAATGCGCTTCGCCACGGATTGGATGGGTTTATGCCACTGAGGGTCACGAGAGCCGTGGGCAAACAAAATGATGGCGTGCATGAAAGCCTTATTGGCGAACCACCAACCACCCGAAAGCGGCGAGCGATGCAAGTGAATAAAGAATGCCTGGCGCTGCTGCTGCGAACCACGGCAACCAATTGTTGATGTTGCCCAAGTAGCTGAACACGTTGTTGAGCAAGAAAAAGCTAATGCCAGCGAGGACGCCGCCAAATACATGGCTGGCAATGTTGCCACTGCGTGAGTGCAAGTAGGCAAAGGGCAGGGCCAACACGACCATGACCAAGCAGCTCAGTGGGTAAAACACTTTTTTCCAAAACTCAATTTCAAAACGCTGCGTGGTTTGACCGTTGGCGCTTAGGTGTCGGATGTATTGGAATAAATCAATCGTGCTCATTCTTCCAGGCTTGAGAATGGCAACGGCGATCATTTCACTGCTGATGTCGGAAGGCCAGCGCAAGGTATCGGCTCGCGTGATTTGTAAGTTGGCAGCGCCATCCTTTGTTTGCAGCTCGTTGCGTTCAACTTGACGCAGTTGCCATGCATTGCCTTCAATCTGCGCATCCGAGGCCTTGCTCAAAGAGGTCCACTGGCCATCTGCATTGAATTCAAAAATCCGAATGCCCTCTGGCGATCCGTCTGATGACAGGCGATTGATGTTGAGGAAAACCTTCTGGTCATCCTTGTTTTCACGCAGCCAAGCACCGGTGTGACCTATCTTGAGTTGGGTACCCAAGTACTTGGCTTTGAGGAGCTGGGCGTAACGATCCGAGACGGGTGCCAAGTAGTCGCCCACGGCAAAGGTCATCAGCACAAAAGCTAGTCCTAAACCCATCAAGCTGCGCAGCGCCATCAATGGCGTTAGTCCACTGGTGCGAAGGATGGTGAATTCCGAACTTTGCGCGAGGCGAGACATCACAAAAATGGTGCCAATTAACACGGTGATGGGCAATAACTCGTACAGGTGGCTGGGAACGGACAGCAGCACAAAAGCAAACACGTGCTTGAGTTGGTACAGGTTGTTGTTGGCTCCGGCGTTGGGTAGCTCATCAATGAAGTCGAAGAAGAAGAACAGCGCTAAAAAACAAAGCGTCACAAAGGCCACAGAGACCCAAATTTCATGGTGAATGAGCTTGCGCAGAGTAGTCATAAATCGCGTCGCATTAAGCGCCAGAACGTCCCAGCAGTTGACGCCAATTCCAGTTGTTGTGTCGCGCCGTCAACCATGTGAACGCCAACAAAAAGACGCCCCCGTGCAGCGCGAGAAAAAAGGGAACCAACTGAGCTTTACCCGAACTTACCCAGCTTTGGCCCAAATTGATCAAGTTGAAATACACCACAAAAACCAACAGTGCTTGAGCCAAATTGCCGCCACGGCCCACCCGGGGGTTGGCGCTGGTAATGGCCAAGGCCATGATGATGACATTGAAGGCCGAAAACGCCACCCCTAATCGCCACCCCAGTTCCCCTAAGTTACTGGGCGTAGGGTTTTGAAACAGTTGAAGGCTTGAGATCGTTTTGAGTGGTACTGTGTCAGGTGTCAACGCCGATTGGCTGAGTTGTGTGGTGTACGTTTTAAATTGGGTGACCTTGATTTCTGTTTTACCAATGGTTTGCTCTACCCGTTGACCGTTTTCAAGGACAAGATACTGTTCGTCGTCAATGATTTCAACATGGCCTGTTTTTGAGGACGTCATGGATTGCTTGTTGTGGTCGGTCGATGAAATGAAAACATTCTTACCTTCCTTGTTGTCTAAGCTTTCCTTATCGATAAAAAACACACGCAAGCCGCTCGCTGATTCTTGAAACTGACCTGGGGCCACGCGCTCTAAGTCGCCACGACGTTCGTATCGGTTTTTCAGCTCGCCAATTTGTTGGTTAGACCATGGCCAGATCAAGAGCATCAATACAAAAACACTCAGAAACATGGGCCAAGCAAAACGCAGCATGGGCGTTGCCAGCGAGCGCAGCCCCTTGCCACTGGCCAGCCAGATCACCATTTCGCTTTCTAAATACATGCGAGAAAGCGTACCGACGGCCGATATAAAGAGGCTCATGGTCAGCAAGATGGGCAACTGCCCCAGCATGGTGTAGCTGAGAATCAAGGTGACTTCGGCTGGGTTGACGCTGCCAATGGAGGCCTGACCGAGCGTGCGAATCAGCATCATGGTCATCACGATGGTGACCAAGACGATCAGCGTGGCGCCAAAACTGCGCGCGAGCTCTTTACGAATGGAGGAATGGAATAACATCAGCGACAGAGGAAAACCGCAATTATGAACTTCGAGCTCAAGACCCTAGATTTACACGCAGCAGCCACGCATAAAACCGATGCCCTGATTATCTTGGTATCTGCCAAGGACAAGCCCACCAAAAGCGTTTTAGCGCAACTTATTTCAGATGCGCGCAAAAGCGGTGATTTGGACGAGTCACCCGCCAAGCTTCTGGCGGTGTGGCGCCCTCAAGGTGTAGCTGCCCTTCGCGTCGTGTTGGTTTCGAGTGCTGACGGGAGCGCCCGTATGGTGCGCCAAGCCGTCACTGCTGCCGTTGGTGCGATTAAAGGCGCTAAGCCTGCCCACATCACAGTTTGTATGGCTGATGCCAGCGAACATCGCCTGCAAGCCGCAGCCCAAGCTGTGGCTGATAGCAGTTATGTGTACACAGCGACCAAGCCCTCGGCCAAAGCTTCTGATTTGAAGCGCGTGGTGTTGGCTCTGCCAACGGCTGAGAAAACCAAATCCGCCAAACACGAGTTTGACCTCGCCCGTGCCCAAGTGGCCGGTGTGGCGCTGGCCAAAGAGTGGGGCAACCGGCCCGCCAACCACGCCACGCCCACGCATTTGGCCGAGGTGGCCAAGGCTTTGGGCAAGAAGGCGGGCATACATTGCCAAGTGTTGGGCCCTAAAGAGATCGAAAAACTCGGTATGGGCTCCTTCGCCGCCGTGGCGCGTGGTTCGGTGGAGCCTTTGCGCTTCATCGTGTTGCAGTACACAGGTGCAGCCAAGTCTGACGCGCCAACTGTATTGGTGGGCAAGGGCATCACGTTTGACACGGGCGGTATTTCGCTCAAGCCAGGCCCCGGCATGGATGAAATGAAGTTTGACATGTGCGGCGCAGCCAGCGTCTTGGGCACCTTTGAGGCGCTTGCGCACTTAAGGCCAGCCATCAATGTGGTGGGTTTGATTCCGACCTGCGAAAACATGCCCGATGGCACAGCCTTGAAGCCCGGAGACGTTATTACCAGTATGAGCGGCCAAACCATTGAGGTGCTCAACACTGACGCCGAAGGCAGGCTCATTTTGTGTGACGCCTTGACTTACGCCACGCGCTTTAAGCCCCGCGCCGTGATTGACATTGCCACGCTCACCGGTGCGTGTGTGATTTCGCTGGGCCATGTGCGAAGTGGTTTGTTCTCGCCGTCCGATGAATTGGCCAATGCCTTGTTTGCTGCTGGTGAAGCTGCCCTTGATCCTTGCTGGCGCTTGCCTTTGGATGAAGAATATGCTGAAGGCCTCAAGTCCAACTTTGCCGATGTGGCCAACGTGGCGGGCCGTGATGGCGGCTCCATCACCGCTGCCAAGTTTTTGCAGCGTTTTGCCAAAGACTACCCATGGGCGCATTTGGACATCGCGGGTTCTGCTTGGAAGAGCGGCGGCGCCAAAGGTGCCACTGGCCGCCCAGTGGGTTTGCTCCTCCAATATTTGCTGGACACCGCCAAAACAACGACCCAGCCAAAGACTGCCGCCAAAAAATCGGCGGCCAAAGCCTGAGTCAGTGAATGACAGAGATTGCCTTTCACTTCAACGCGCCTGACAAACTGGCCTACGCCTGCCGTTTACTGCGTAAGGCTGTCGCCAGCGGCGCCCGTGTGGTGGTGACAGGTGCGCCTGCCTCTTTGCAAGCGTTAGACGCGCTGCTGTGGACGTTTTCCCCCTTGGAGTTTGTGGCGCATTGCCGGGCTGGCAGCCCTGCTGAACAGCTGATGGCGTCGCCCGTGGTGTTGGCTGCTCAGATTGAAGGCGGGCCTGAATTGCCCCATCACCAAGTGCTGGTGAATTTGGGGGCTGAGGTGGCTGCGGGCTACGAGCGTTTTGAACGTACGATTGAAGTGGTCACGTTGGACGATGAAGACCGCCACTTGGCGCGTCAACGCTGGAAGCACTATGCCGATCGCGGGTATTCCATCACAAGACATGATCTCAAGTTGAAGGAAACTTCGGCCTGATTTTTTCTCTGTGTATTTCTTTTCACTTTTAGGAGTTCTTGCATGCATCTCTCTCTCAAATTGACAGCCGTTGCAACTTTGGCCGCTATCAGCAGTTTGGCCATGGCGCAAGACCAAGTGGTCAAGATCGGTCATGTTGGCCCAGTCAGCGGCGCAATTGCCCACTTGGGCAAAGATAACGAGTGGGGCGCACGTTTGGCCATTGAAGAACTCAACGCCAAAGGCGTGAGCATCAACGGCAAAAAGGTCAAGCTCGAATTGGTGGCTGAGGATGACGCAGCCGATCCCAAGCAGGGCACTGCCGCTGCGCAAAAATTGGTCGATGCCAAGGTCAGCGGTGTGGTGGGTCACTTGAACTCGGGCACCACCATTCCAGCCTCCAAGATTTATAGCGATGCCGGCATTCCTCAAATTTCGCCATCGTCAACAAACCCCAAGTACACACGCCAAGGTTACAAAACTGCTTTCCGCGTTGTGGCTGACGACGTTCATCTGGGTGGCACTTTGGGACGCTACGCAGTGAATGAGCTCAAAGGTAAATCCATTGCGGTGATCGACGACCGTACCGCGTATGGCCAAGGCGTGGCTGAAGAATTTGAAAAAGCAGTCAAGGCGGCTGGCGGCAACTTGGTGGGCCACGAGTTCACTACCGACAAAGCCACTGACTTCATGCCCATCTTGACCACCCTCAAAGGGAAGAAGCCAGACATCATCTTCTTTGGCGGCATGGACGCTGTAGGCGGCCCAATGATGAAACAAATGAAATCGCTGGGCATCAAAGCCAAGTTCATGGGCGGCGACGGTATTTGTACCAACGAGATGATCAAGCTCGCGGGCGACGCCATGGCCGATGGCCAAGTGGTGTGCGCCGAAGCTGGTGGCGTGGACGGTGCCTTGAAGAAGGGCATGGACGAATTTGGCGTCAAGTTCAAGAAGCGATTCAACGACGACGTGAAGTTGTATTCACCTTATGTGTATGACGCCGTGTTTGTGATGGTCGACGCGATGCAGCGCGCCAAGTCCAGCGAACCAGCCAAGTACCTGCCTGAACTGGCCAAGACCACGGGCTTCAAAGGCGTGACTGGCACGATTTCTTTTGATGCCAAGGGCGACATCAAGAACGGTGCTTTGACGCTGTATACCTTTAAAGCTGGCAAGCGCGATCAGATCGCGGTTGTCAGATAATTCTTTGTAACTAAAAGTTGCCTTTTTGAAAACCACCTTCGGGTGGTTTTTTTATGATTGGTTAAATTATTTATCTATATAAATCATTTACTTACGATTAGTTTTTCAATTTGATGTGATTATTTTTACAAATTGTGTACACCAAATGAAAGTCTGACGCGTTGATTTCTGACTAAGTTCTCTGGAGCCTAAATTGGATAAATCAGTAGTTCAGATCGAATCGCCTAATGTTGCCGTGGAGCGTCGCTTCAAAATCGTGTCTTGCGAAAAGACCGGCATCAAAGCTACCTTCGATCGCATCCGCGCTCAGTTGGCTCAAGAAGCCGAGCAGCGCAGCCGTCCAGCGTCACGCATGTATTCAGGATTTCGCGCTGTCAAAGCCTAATCCAAATCAGTTTTTTCAAGGGCACCTTTAGGGTGCCCTTTTTTATTTGCACACTATTTAGGTACTTCTCATTTAAATTACAAAATTTATACACCTTGCGGCGTATGGACCAGTTTTGCTGAATTGTTGATAATTTCGCGCGATAACTCCTTCACGCGAGGTTCTTTTGTTTTCTAGATTTACCAAATTCTTCTCGACCGACATTGCCATTGACTTAGGAACGGCCAATACGCTGATTTACACCAAAGAGCACGGCATCGTGTTGGACGAACCTTCGGTGGTGGTGATCAAAAAAGAAGGCAAGTTCAACGGAAAAACCTCGGTACTGGCCGTGGGCAACGAAGCCAAAGCTATGTTGGGACGCGTGCCCGCCGGTATTGAAGCCATTCGTCCCATGAAGGATGGCGTCATTGCAGACTTCACCGTGACCGAGGTCATGCTTAAGCACTTCATCAAGCTTGCGCACCCGCACATGTTGTTCAAGCCCAGCCCACGCATTGTGATTTGTGTGCCATGCGGTTCCACCCAAGTCGAGCGCCGTGCCATTCGCGAATCGGCCCTCGGTGCTGGTGCATCAGAGGTGTATTTGATTGAAGAACCGATGGCCGCAGCCATTGGCGCAGGCCTGCCTGTCACCGATCCCTGCGGCTCCATGGTGGTCGATATTGGCGGTGGCACCACCGAGGTGGGCATCGTGTCGCTGGGCGGCATGGTTTACAAAAATAGCGCGCGCATTGGCGGCGACAAGTTTGACGAAGCCATCGTCAACTACATCCGTCGTAACTTTGGCATGCTGATTGGTGAGCAAACGGCAGAGCGCATTAAGAAAGAAATTGCCAGCGCTTTCCCCACAGGCGAGGTGATGGAACTGGAAATCACGGGCCGTAACCTCAGCCAAGGCGTGCCGCAGAGTTTTGTCATCAGCTCCACTGAAATTTTGGAAGCGCTGACAGATACGCTGAATAATTTGGTCTCCACAGTCAAGATCGCTTTGGAGAGCACGCCCCCCGAACTCAGTTCTGACATTGCTGAGCGCGGCATCATGCTCACAGGCGGTGGCGCGTTGTTACGCGACTTGGACCGCTTGATCTCTGAAGAAACAGGCTTGCCCGTGCTCATTGCCGAAGACCCGCTGACGTGTGTGGCACGCGGGTGCGGCATGGCGTTAGATCAATTGCACAGCGTCAGCGGCATCTTCACGGCGGATTGATGGGTTTGTTCGTAAAGGTCCAGAGCTGCATGGCTCTGGCTGCTCCGTGCGTTCTCGTCTCATGCTTGCTTGTCTTGACGCCGGCACATGCTGCACGCAATTCTCTGTTGCCAAATTTATCGGGTGACGCCTCACGCATGGTGTTCAAAGAAAACAAAAAGAACAAAAAAGAGCCCAGCTGTCAGCTCACGCTCATGCATGTTTACACCAGCAAGTTCAACAAAAAACACACGCAGTTTGCGTTCACGGGCTCGGTGGTAGCCAAGCGTGAAAAAGGCAAAGCCTTGGTGTTGACGGTGGTCGGGCAAAACCATGAACTTACACCCTCTGGCAAAGGCTTCAAACCTTTCCCGCTGCCACGCATTGAGCTGGGCGTGGAAGACACCAGCGTGCGCCGCTACAGCGAGCACCCGCAAAAGTGCAAAAAAAGCCATGTGTGTTCCGAATACAAAGACACCAAAAAGCACGAGCTGCAAGCTTGGGTCAGCGACGACAGGCGCAACCTGAGCCTGTTATTTCCGCTAATTACCAAGCAGCCTGCTGTGGTGATTGATCTGTCTAAGTTTGGGCCATCGGCTAAAGAGACTGAACCGCCGCTGGCTCAGTTCAAAGCCTGCACAGCGGCGTTGCGTTGATCTAACTGGCTTTAAGCCAGCTCGGCAATCAACTCAATTTCCACACAAGCACCCAAAGGTAACTGGGCCACGCCAAACGCGCTGCGTGCGTGCGTGCCTTTGTCGCCAAACACTTGACCAATCAATTCGCTGCAACCGTTGGTGACCAAGTGGTGATCGGTGTAGTCGGGGCTGGAGTTGACCAAGCTCATCACTTTGACAATGCGCTTGACCTTGTTCAGGTCGCCCACGGCGGCGTGCAGTGTGCCCAACAAATCTATCGCCACAGCGCGTGCAGCTTGCGCGCCTTCCGCGGTTTGCATGGTTTTGCCCAGTTGGCCTGTCCACACTTTGCCGTCTTGCTTGGCGATGTGGCCGCTCAAAAACACCAAGTTACCTGTTTGAACATAAGGCACATAGGTCGCAGCAGGCACAGCCACGGGGGGCAGGGTGATGTTCAGGGCTTGGAGTTTGTCGTAAACGCTCATGTCGGATTCCTTATTTGAATCCTGCAATTTTAAGAGCGCTATGTCACCAACTCCGAAGCTGGCTGCACCGTCACTGCCACTTCGAGTGTGTGGCTGGCGCCACCATGAATCACACCACGCACGGGTGACACATCGGCGTAGTCGCGGCCAATGGCCAAGGTCACGTAGTCGATGCCGGGCGAGCTAAGTCCCCAGCGGTTGTTGGTGGGGTCAAGGTCAAACCATTGGCCTTGGGTGGCAAGTGCGCCGGTCTTGGCGGTTTCAGCTGCATCGTCTAAGTCGTTGGGTACATAGACCGAGACCCACGCGTGCGAGGCATCGCTGCCTATCAAACGAGTTTGGCCTTCTGGCACTTCGGTTACCAAATAGCCGCTCACATACCGCGCGGCTACACCCTGTGTGCGCAAGCAACCGATGAGGATGTGCGCAAAGTCTTGGCAAACGCCTTTACGACTTTTCAGTGCTTCCAGCGCAGGTGTGTTGATGTCGGTGCTGGCTGTCTCGTAGGTGAACTCTTGGTGAATGCGCGTCATCAAATCGCACGCCGCTGCCAACACGGGGCGAGCCGGCGTGAAGCTGGCACGAGCATATTCGGCAAAGTCTGGGTGCGGCTGCACGTAGGGCGAGGCAAACACGTATTCGGTGGCTGCGTCCCATGCAGCGCCTGAGTGGTACACAAAGTGCGCGCGCACGTTTTCCCATGCAGGCGTGGTTAAGGCTTGTTCGGGAGGGTAGGCGATGAAGTGGGTGTCAACCGTGCTTTTGGCCGTGATGCTGAGTGTGTCGTGCACCACGGGCAGCGAGAAGAAGGTGCGGTTGTTGCCAAACACATCCACATGCGTGCTGGTGGCTGCTGGTGTGGGCGTGATGTGCAGCTCAGCGTTTTGCACGGTTTGTGCGGCATCGCTGCGCGGCAGCAAATGCGCCATGTGCTGCGCAGTGTTGACCTGCGGCACATAGTGGTATGTGGTGGTGTGGGTGATGTACAGCAGCATGGCTTAGGCCCCCACGCTGTCGGCGTCGTCGGTGTGGCTGAAGTAGTGCGCCGTGATGGCGTCTGACACTTGCCACGCGGCTTGCATGCACTCTGTCAGGCAGGCACGCAGGTTGGGGTGGTGGCCTGCATCGTTAGAGGTGCAAAGCCGTTCTAAATCGGTGTTTTTCAAAGTGGGTACCAAACGGGCCAGTGCATCGGGTTCGCCCATGGGTGTTTTGGCTAGCTTAGACAAGCGCCCGCGCAACGTGCGCGCCACCCATGCAAGCGAGCGTGGGTTGTCGTTGTCTTGTACCAACAGCTCAATGAGTGGGGCCAGTTCGCGGCTTTGTTGGTACTGCGCTTGGAAGGTGATGGTGCTGTCAAACAACGACAACAGCGCCGCATAGTGCGAGCTGTTTTCGTCAGCACTGTGCGCTTCGTCTGGGGCTCCCTCAAACGCGCCCACTTCCACGGCCAAGTCGAGTGCCGATGACAAAAAGCCCAAGCGTTCCACGTGGCGGCCAATGCTCAGCAGCTGCCAGCCGTCGTCACGTGTCATGCGGTCGGTTTGTGCGCCCGTGATGGCAGCGAGTGCCGAGCTGGCGGCATCGAGTGCTTGCAGGGCTTGCACGGCAGAGAATTCGCGTTGTGAACCCGACATTGCGCAGTCGGCGCTGAACTGGTCCACACAATGCACGATGGCGTTCCAGTGCTCGGGCGACAAGCGCTCGCGCAGTGACGATGCAGCTTGATGCAAGGCACGCAAGTTGTAGCCCACACTGGTGCTGTGGTCGTCTTGGTCAAGGCAAGCAATGAGCGTGCGTTCAAACACACGGCGGCGTGCACCCATGCTGGGTGTGCTGGTGGTTTTGTCGTCGCCCGCCGTAGCGTGCGCGGATGGCACCCCCGCAGGCACAAGGCCTTGGCGTTGGGTGAGTAGCTGTAGCCATGCCCACAAGCTGCGTGAGGCTGGGTCTTCGCCGTTCAAGGCTTCGATGCACAGACGCACCAAGCGCACCATGTTTTCGCTGCGCTCGGTGTAGCGGCCTAGCCAATAGAGGTTTTCTGCGGCGCGGCTGGTGACCATACGGTCGCGGTGTTTGAAGTTGGCCGCTAAGTTGTACTTGGGCAGCAAGCTGCTGCGGTCAATGTCGGCATGGGTTTGCACCCACACATCGGCGCTGCTGCCGCCGCGTTGCATGGATGCAATGGGTGCATTGGGTGCTGCAATGCGCGCCAAGCCGCCGGGCAACACGCGCCATGAATCTGCGCCATCCCCCACACCATTGCGCAGAGCAAACACGCGCAGCATGACCGAGCGTTGCACCACGCCTTCGGTGGCGTTTTTCCAAGTGGGCATTTGGGACAACGGGGTGTAAGCCTGCAAGGTGTAGCGGTCGGGGTGGCGGGTGATGCGGCCCACCCATTCGTCGCGTTGCGCTTGGGTGAGTGTGCGGCCAAGCACGGCATCAAACGTGCCGTGTGTGACAGAACCTGAGTAAGTGGGCTTGATGGCCATGTGTTCGAGTTGCGGCAGCACCGAGGCCAAGGCCGCACGTTCGCCGCACCACCAAGTGTCGAGTGCGGGCAGATGCAGTTCTTCACCCAGCAGCTTTTCGCTGAGCGCAGGCAAGAAGCCCAATAAAGCGGGAGACTCTAAAAATGCCGAGCCCGGCGCATTGGCCACCACTACGTTGCCTGCGCGCACGGCTTGCAGCAAACCGGGAATGCCCAAGGTGGAGTCAGCCCGCAACTCCAGTGGGTCTAAGAACTCATCGTCCAAACGCTTGAGCAACACATGCACCGGCTCTAGGCCACGCAGTGTGCGCAAGTACACGCGCTCGTCACGCACGGTCAGGTCATGGCCTTCGACGAGAGTTAGTCCGAGGTAACGCGCTAGGTAGGCGTGTTCGAAATAGGTTTCGTTGTACGGGCCAGGCGTGAGCAAGGCCACGTGTGCATTGGCACCTTCGGGACTGTGCGCCTTGAGTGACTCGACCCACACGCGGTAGGTAGCGGCCAAGCGCTGAATGTTCATGGCCTCAAACGCTTGCGGAAACTGGCGTGAAATCAGCAAACGGTTTTCTAGCAAATAACCCAAACCCGAAGGTGCTTGGGTGCGTTGCGACACCACGGCCCAGTTGCCATCGGGCCCACGCGCGAGGTCGAACGCGGCAATGTGCAAATGCGTGCCACCCACAGGGGCGACGCCATGCATGGCACGCAGGTAGCCGGGGTGGCCTTGCACCAAGGCGGGCGGAATCATGGCTTCGCGAATCAGTTGCTGTGGGCCATACACATCGGCCATCACCCGATCTAGCAAACGTGCGCGTTGCTTCACGCCCACTTCAATTTGCTGCCAACTGTCGGGTGTGAGGATGAGCGGGAACAAGTCCAGCGCCCAAGGCCGCTGTGGGCCACCTTGGCTGGCGTACACGTTGTAGGTGATGCCGTTGTCGCGCACTTGGCGCGCGAGGGTTTGTGTGCGACGGTCTAGGTCGTCTAGGCCGGTGCTGCCGAGCTGGTCAAAGAAAGTTTGCCAAGCGGGACTTAAATCGGGTTGCGCTTCTGGTTTGGGCGTGGCTCCGGGCTCGGCCATCGGCTGCATGGGTGCGAGGGCTGCCATGCCAGACATGGGGGGTAAAGGCGCCATTGCCTTTGTCTTTTGCAAGACCAAGCCTTGGCTTTGCGACTGCGTTTGCGTGAGCACCTCAGTTGTTGACGAACACTTGCCTTGCAGCTCGTCAAAGTGCCCGCTGTCGGCGGGATGTGCGAGACCCTTCACCACGTCAAGCAAACGCGGGTTAGCAACAGACTCAGAGGGAGGTGAGGATGGCTTTTGCACAGTGGCTGCATTGTCTCACCGCCTTTGGGTTGTGGCATGGCAAAGTGGCTGTTGCGCGGTGTGTTTAGACGCGTCGCAAATCCAGCGTGAAAGGGAACTCTTTGCTGGCAGGCACCCCCACGGTGGCTTGCGGCACTTCTAACTTGCCCGGCGTGTGACCCAGCGGGAAGAAGCGCGACAAGCGGCGGCTTTCGGCCTCGTAAGCGTTGACGGGAAAGCTGTCGTAGTTACGCCCGCCAGGGTGAGCCACGTGGTACTGGCAGCCGCCAACAGATCGCTTCATCCAGGTGTCCACAATGTCAAAGGTCAGCGGCACATGCACGCCAATGGTGGGATGCAAGGCAGATGACGGTGCCCATGCGCGGTAGCGCACGCCAGCCACGTATTCGCCCACCGTGCCTGTGGGTTGCAGAGGTAAGGGGCGACCATTGACGGTGATGGTGTGGCGGCTTGGGTTCAGGCCCGCCACATGCACCTCAATGCGTTCGAGCGATGAATCCACATAACGCACCGTGCCGCCGCTCGAGCCTTCTTCGCCCATGACGTGCCAAGGCTCTAAGGCGTTGCGCAGCGTGAGGTTGATGCCCAGTGTTTGCAAGTCGCCCACACGTGGGAAACGGAATTCAAAGTGAGGCGCAAACCACTCAGGGTCGAATTGAAAACCGCAGTCGCCCAGCTCGGTCAGTACATCGTCAAAGTCCGCTTTGACGAAATGCGGCAGCAAGAAACGGTCGTGCAGCTCGGTACCCCAACGCGTGGCGGGTGCTTGGTACGGCGTTTCCCAAAAGCGTGCCACCAGTGCACGTAGCAAGAGCTGCTGCACGATGCTCATGCGTTCGTGCGGTGGCATCTCAAACGCGCGCAGTTCGAGCAAGCCCAAACGTCCGGTGGAGGAGTCGGGTGAGTAGAGCTTGTCAATACAAAACTCGCTGCGGTGCGTGTTGCCGGTGACATCAATCAGTAAGTTGCGCAAGGTGCGGTCCACGATCCACGGTGGCATGTCTGCACCGAACTTCTCGCGGTTCTTTTGAATCTCTGCCAGCGCAATTTCGAGTTCGTAAATTTGGTCATTGCGCGCTTCGTCCACGCGCGGTGCTTGGCTGGTGGGGCCAATGAACATGCCACTGAACAAATAGCTCAAGCTGGGGTGGTTGTGCCAATACAAGATGAGCGAGGCCAGCAGCTCAGGCTTGCGCAAAAACGGGCTGTCCGCAGGCGTGGCACCACCCATGACGATGTGGTTGCCACCACCTGTGCCTGTGTGGCGGCCGTCGGTCATGAACTTCTCAGCCGACAAGCGCGACTCAAACGCGGCCTTGTACAGGAACTCGGTGTGGTCCACGATTTCTAGCCAGTTGTGGGCAGGGTGAATGTTGACTTCAATCACACCTGGATCAGGCGTGACTTGCAGCACTTTCAGGCGCACATCGCGTGGGGGCGGGTAGCCTTCCAACACAATGCGCACGCCCAGCTGTTCGGCCGTGGCTTCAATCGCGCTGAGTAGCTCTAGGTAATCTTCCAAGTCGCCGAGTGGCGGCATGAAGACGTAAATCAAACCTTGTGGGTTTTCCATCGCCTTCAATTCAACGGCAGGGCCGTTGGCGCGGGATGGGTCGCGCACTTCTACGCAAATGGCGGTGCGGGTAATCCAATGCGCCGATTGGTCTTTGGCAGGCACAGGGTGTGGGGTGCTGGGGATAAAACCGTCTTGGCCCATGCCTGTTTGCAGACCCACCGTGCCGCCTTGCGCTAAGCCTCCACCCGCCACATGCGTGTTGATGTGGTGGCTGTCGTAATGCGTGTGGCGTGCGTGGTGCGAGTACTGCGCACGCAAGGCCGCCGCGTGGGGCAGGGGCTTGCGCTCGGCAAAGTGGTCTTGCTCAATTGCGTAGGGATAGTCAGCTTGGCTGACCCATGGTAATGAGTCGAGTGGCAAGCGCAGGCCCATGGGCGAGTCGCCGGGGACGAGGTACATGCGCTCGTCGCGCAAAAACCAAGGGCCAGTGGTCCAGCGCGGGTCGCCTGCCGCTTCGCCGGCTTTGAGTGGCAGCACATAGCCAACCGTTTTGTCTAGGCCTTGGCTGAACACGCGTCGCAGGCGCACGCGTTCCATCTCGTCGTTGAGCTTCGCGTCAAACGGGTCCACATTCACGGGCAAGCGTCGCTCGCGCCACAGGTAGTACCACGTGTCTTCATAGCCGGGGGTGATGTATTGATCGTCCAGCCCCAGTTTGTGCTCGAGGGTTTGCGTGAAGCGCTGTGCGTCTTCGGCGGAGTATTGGCTGGGCACGCGTTCGTCGGCAAACAACTCGGGGTTGTGCCAGCAAGGGTGGCCGTCGGTGCGCCAGTAAATGCCCAGCGCCCAGCGCGGCAACTGCTCGCCCGGGTACCACTTGCCTTGGCCGAAATGCAAGAAGCCGCCATCGCCATATTCGGCGCGCAGCTTATGCACCAATTCGGTGGCAAAGCCGCGTTTGGTCGGGCCCAGTGCATCGGTGTTCCATTCTGGTGCGTCGCGGTCGTGCACGGTGACGAAGGTGGGTTCGCCACCCATGGTCAACCGCACATCGCCTTCGACCAGTCGGCGGTCGACTTCGTCACCTAAGGCCAACACCTCCATCCATTGGTCTTCGGTGTAGGGCTTGGTCACGCGGGGTGACTCCAGCACGCGGGTGACTTTCATTTCATGGCCAAACTCCACCTCGGCTTCATCTACCAAACCCTCAATCG
>JACCDT010762907.1_pt1 | contig 24422 bp, 32 predicted proteins | sample 7446291 | NCBI WGS metagenome assembly JACCDT01 (sample SAMN15323446, study PRJNA562643) | freshwater metagenome | isolation source: river surface water | place: USA:Blue River Watershed | collected 2017-08-17 | reverse complement strand
CCAGAGCTCTGGCGCTGCCCCTTTTCCTATTCGTGTTTTAATCAAACAACCCGATACGGCTTATGAAATGGGTGATGGGCAAGTGATTGGCCATATGGCGATATTTGAAATACGCACCCATGAATTGGCTTTCCCAAAAGTGGGTGATCAGCTAATTATTGCTGGCAATCGCTATAAAATCTTTGCTGAACCTCTGCGGGATGCCTCCAATACCGTTTGGGAGATAACCTCTATGGTGATGGAAGGCTAATATGTCCACCTTTACCTTGGATGTTACAACATACGGTGATATCGACCAGATCATTGCTGCAATTCGTGGAACTGAAAGCCAAGTACAACTGGCGGCCATGCGCGCCCTCAATAAAACCGCTCTTTGGCTTAAATCGCAAAGCGTGAAAGAAATCAGCGCACAGAAAAAACTTCAACAAAAAATCATACGTGAACGACTGAAACTTGTTAAAGCGAGCAAAAGCTCTTTAAAAGCATTGGTGGTCGCGAGTCTTTACGGTATTAAAGCCTCGCTTTTAGGTTCCATGCGCCAAACGGCTATAGGTGCCAAAGCAGGAAAATCTCAATTTACCGGCGCCTTTGTTGCAACGATGCCCACAGGTCACCGTGGTATTTTTAAACGAAAAACCAAAAGCAGATTACCCATTCGTGAAGTCGTGCTACCACTTGAGCCTGTTGCTTCTAATATCATCAAAGGCTTTGTGGATTCAGGTGCGGCAGAAAAATTTATTCAATATTTTCGCCATGAACTGGGCTTTATTTTAAAGGGGAGCCTATGAATTTTTGGGAAGAATTACATGCTGCCATTACCTCTACGTTAAAACGCGAGATACCGGAAATTCAAACATGTGAATCTTATCCGGTGATCAAAACAGCGTTATTGGCACCTGCTGTTTTAGTGGAACTGGCAAGCTTTGAATCCGGCAATGATCCAGGAACCGGCGAAATTGCGCTACGTGCTCGATTTGAAGCAAGAATTATTGTGGATAGTACCATCCCAAATGCCGCCTTTGCTGTAAGGGCTTTGGCGAGTGAAGTTGCAAGGGTCATTCATCAAAATTCATGGGGGATGAATGTATCACCTGCTGAATTTTTAGGTGCGAGTCCCGATGGTTTTAAACCAGATCTTGATGCATACATGGTTTGGATAGTGGAATGGGCGCATGAACTTCACCGCGGAGATTCAGTTTGGACACCAAGCGGCATTCAGCCACACACGGTTTATGTAGGCATCGCTCCAGAAATCGGCGCTGCCCATGAACCAAAGTACGTAGAGGTTCAACATGGAGAGTTTTAGCTTTTCTGAATTGGATAGAAAACTCGCCAACCTCATTCGTGTAGGGACTGTTAAGGAAGCTGATTACAAAAAAGCCCGTGTGCGTATTCAGATTGGAAAAATTCTAACCGATTGGCTGCCTTGGGTGACTTCTCGTGCTGGACAAGACAGAAATTGGTCTGCACCCAGTATTGGTGAACAGGTTGTTTTATTATCCCCATCAGGCGAAATGGCTCAAGGTGTTGTGATCCCAGCTATTTATCAAAACAAACATCCCGCGCCAAGCGATAAAGAAACCGATGCCACTTTGGTTTTTCAAGATGGTAGCAAAGTTTTGTATGACAAAGAAAAACATCATTTGACTGTCTCAGTTGTGACAGATGGAACCTTAACGCTGAAGATAGGTGAATCAAGCTTTGAGATGAGTAAAGACAGCATCAAACTCAAAGCAAAACGAATTGATTTGAATGAATAATATGCCAGGAATCGTAAGACTTAATGATCAATGCACCGGCCACAGCTGCTATCCACCCAGACCTTGCATTACCGCAAGCGATGATGTGTTTGTTGAGGGTAAGGCCGTCCACCGCGAGCAAGATAAATGGGCCATGCATGCGTGTCCCAATACGCCGCCTCATGATGGCGTGCTCGCCAAAGGTTCAAGCACGGTCTATGTCAATGGAAAAGCCATTGCTCGTATTGGTGATACTGTTTCCTGTGGATCAAAAGCACGTGATGGCAGTCAAACTGTTTTTGCGGGGTAAATCATGCGTGGAATGAATGCTAGAAGCGGCAAAGAATTAACGGGCCTTGAACATCTTAAGCAATCGATCGTGGATATTTTGACCACACCTATTGGCAGCCGTGTGATGCGCAGAGATTATGGCTCAAGACTCTTTGAACTTATTGACCGCCCAACATCGCCAGGTTTTGCCGTTGAACTGTATGCAGCCACTGCTGAGGCGCTGCAAAAATGGGAGAATCGCTTTAAACTCGAGCGCGTTAAAGTTGAGTCCATTAAAGAAGGTCATATTACTTTGATTTTAGAGGGGCTTTATCTGCCGGATGGCAAGCCCATAACCTTAAATGGGATTGTCGTATCATGATGCAAGATTTAACGCGCCTGCAAAATCCAAATGTCATTGAAACGCTTGAGTATGAGACGATTTTCACGCACATGAAAGCGGAATTACTGCGCCTCGATCCCAGTTTTTCAGCGCTGCTTGAAAGTGATCCGGCCATGAAGATTTTAGAGATTGCCGCTTGGCGTGAGCTCCTTTTGCGTCAACGGGTCAATGATGCAGCGCGCGCTAATTTACTCGCCTTTGCCAATACAGCAGATTTAGAACATTTGGCAGCATTTTATGATGTACAGCGTAAATCAGAAGAAGATGATGAGGCTTTTCGTAAACGTATTCAGGCTAAAATTGTAGGCTGGTCTACTGCGGGTAGCAGAGAACATTATCGTTATCATGCCCTATCGGCAGATGTGCGTATTAAAGATGCACGGGCTGAATCACCTATGCCTGGCTTTGTTCTGGTTTCTATCCTGTCTAGAGAAGGAAATGGCATGCCTAGCCCAGAACTTTTGGAAAAAGCGAGGTCTGTTATTTTGCGTGATGATGTGCGGGTGCTCACAGATACTGTTGAAGTGGTTAGCTCGGGTATTATTGCTGTCAGCATTCAAGCAAAAATTTATCTCTACCCAGAAACCCCAGAAGATATTGTTGAAATGGCCAAAGCTGCTTTTATCAAAGCACTGCATGAAACAAAAGGTTTGGGTTGGAACCTAACACGCAGCTGGATTATTGCCCATTTATTTGCCCAAGGTGTTCAACGTATTGAGCTTTTAAATCCCTTGCAAGATGTGATTGTTCAAGATCATGAGTGTATTGCTCTAGACAATATTCAGCTTGATATTGGAGGGCGTGACTGGTGATAACCTTACTTCCTCCAAGCGGTTCACCGCAAGAACAGGCTTTAGCTGATGCTATTGATTATGGCATCAACCCACGCGTTATTAGAGGTTTTAAATTTACACCAACTGATAGCGTGTTACCTTGGCTCATTTGGGAATATGGCCTCGGTGAGATTTTAGCGTGGGTTCCTGATCCAAGGCGTGCTATTCAAGATGGTGTTCGGTTTCAACGGATTTGCGGTACGCCTGCCTCATTGCGGATGGCGCTGAAATGGATGAACATCGAAAATATTTATATCGAAGAAGAACCACCGGGCAAGCACTTTGCAGAGTTTCAAGTGGGCATTCACGATGTGCCCAATGATTTCTTTGTCGATAATGTAGTGGCCCTTGCAAGGCTTTCAGCACCAGCCAGATCTCGCCTGATGCGGATGTATAACGACCGTTATGATATCAGGCGATTTATGCTGGATAGCAGTGAATTTGGCTCACTGCTTTCTGATTATTCAGGAGTAAAACTATCACCTGATGGGCCTGTTTTATCTTTCGGTCGATTTAATCCGTTTGAGGCTAAATCAGAAGAGATTTTACTAAAATTTGCAAGCGCACGCAGGCATCATAACAGCACGTTAAGTGATGATCTTTATCGACTAGATGTGGCTTTTATAGGCGAGACTGAGCCTCATACCCGTAATTACAACGGCATTTATGAACGCGCGCATATTTGGCAAAACCCTGATCCACTCTCACCATCTACAGCAGGCTTTGAACCTCCGCTCCATTTTGCCAAAGCCCTTATCGTGTTATCCGACAGCTGGCGGCTTGGTGATATTAACTCCTGCTTTCCCGTGCGCCTGGAGCATGAGAGAGGTGCCACATTCGTTTTAAGCACAGATGCTTTATCTGAACATGTGTGGCAAATAAGCTTTGAAGAAGTTTTGGAGCGCTTTGCATCAAACTACACAGAGAATATCGACTCTGAGATCGTGCCAGACGTTAAGCCTTATTTTGCAAAAGAACATTCCGACCGGTTAGCTGAAACACTCTTATGGCCTTATTTGTCGTCAGATTTGTTAGGTGAATTAGAACTTTTGCCTTATCAAAAACGTGACCATTTTGAACCCTCTTTATATGAAGGATGCTTGCTCTGGCATGAGCATCGTCACTTAAACCGCCCTTGGACGAATACAGAGCCAATCGTGAATATAACCCTTAACTAGAACTTGATATGTGCGTCAAAGGGTATTCATATGGCCATTTTAACCAAATCCGGTAGAGCAGCTATTGCTGCAAGTATCAAACAACAACCGATCCATCTTGCTTGGGGAACGGGTGACCCCACTTGGGAAAGCGCTCATACGGTCACTAAAACTTTTGCAAGCAATCAAATTGGGCTAGATCATAAGCCGGTGAAAGATGTGTCTATTACTCAAGCTGATACAACTTTTATCGCCGGCACAGATTATAGCGTTGATAGCGTGATGGGTGTGATCACTCGTCTTCCAAACGGTAATTTAGAGAATAATGCTACCGTTTCGATTTCCTACATTTACGCAACGCCGCCAGAACCCATTACCGCAGATGCCCTTTTAAATGAAGTTGGCCGCAGAACCGCTGATGAAGTTTTGTTTTGTGTGGGCGATGAAAATGGTGATTTGATTACGCCGACTGGCAGATTCAAGGCATCGAGCACGCCTACAAATAATCTATTTTTACGTTTCACTTTTGATTTTGATAATGCCAGCAACCAAATCATCCGTGAGCTTGGTGTGATGGTTGGCACCCTTATAAAACCTGATTTACCTGCCGGGCAGCGTTATTTTGCACCGACCGACATTGATGAAAGCGGCATTTTGCTGGTTCTGGAACGCACAGTGCCACTAATCCGAACAGCGGCAACGCGCGAAACTTTTTCATTTGTGGTGACGTTTTAGGGAGCAATCATGAACAACATCTATAAGATTCATGGGAAGATACAATGACACTCAACAGCTATTATAATCGTTATGATCCAGCCAAAAAATATGACCGAAGCCTGTTCTTAGCAGGCCGTGGTTTGCAATCGGCTGAACTGAATGAAATTCAAGATTATGCGCTCCATAACCTCAAAGGTATTGGTGATGCAATTTTTAGGGATGGAGATGTAATCCGGGGCGCAGCCTGCGTGGTCAATCCTGATACAGGAGAGACCAGCGTAGAGGCAGGCTATATTTATTTGCGTGGTGCCGTTCGTGAAATCGGCTCTGTCAATTTTACTATTCCCATTAATACGTCTGTGCGCATTGGTGTATGGTATGTTGAAAGCACGGTAACTGAGCTTGAAGATCCAGGTCTTCGTGATCCAGCGGTCGGCACCCGAAATTATCAAGAACCGGGAGCTGCACGCCTTAAAGCAAACATTACCTGGGACTTTCAAGCAGATGGTATTCCCCCAACATCCCAAGAAGGTGAATTTTATCCTATTTACGGTGTTGAAAATGGTGTCTTAGTTCAGCATGCACCACCACCGCAACTGGATGCAGTCAATGCAGCTCTTGCGCGCTACGATCGTGAATCCAATGGCTCTTATGTGGTAAGCGGTCTGGATGTTATGTACCTCCAGACAGATAACAATGAACAGGTTTTTGTTATTAATGAGGGCAAAGCCCACATTGATGGATTTGAGATTGAGCTACCCCATAGTTTGCGGGTGCGTTTTGCATTTGATCCAGATATTCAAGCGATAGAATCAGAACCTCATACATTTCAGCCGAATACTCAAGGCATAATGGACCTCACTCTCAACGAGACGCCTATTAAAGAAATTTTCGATGTGGATGTCACAGTTCAAAAAACCATTGCAATGACGCACGGTTCCTACACTGGTGTTATGGATCCCATTCCTGACACTTCAGTTCTAGAAATTATTCAGGTGAAACAAGGTACTACAGTTTACGTTAATGGCACAGATTATAGATTGCGTTCTGGTGATGTAGATTGGTCTTTGTCAGGCGCTGAACCTGCTCCAGGCAGCACTTATGAAATCACATATCGTTATCGCAGTCGTATTACACCTCAGAACATCACTGAAAATGGCTTTAAAATCTCAGGGGCTGTTAATGGCACTTTGGTTTTGGTGGATTACAGCTGGATGATGACTCGGTACGATTTAATAACCATGGATGCTCAAGGCATTGTTCGTCGGATTAAAGGATTTGCCCATCCATGGAGACCATCCTTACCTAAAGCCCCTGCAGGACAATTAGCTTTAGCTTATGTTTACCAAAACTGGCGCGCTGAAGAGAAACCGCGCGTTGTAAATAATGCTATTCATGCCATACCCATGAGTGATATTGAAGCCATGCGTTCAAGCATTAATGATCTTTATGACCTGATCGCTCAAGAGCGCCTGCGTAACGATGCCAATAGCCGAGAACCTGCTGCTAAAAAGGGAATTTTTGTTGATCCCTTTTTTGATGATGATATGCGTGATCAAGGTATCACTCAGACTGCAGCGATTGTCGATCACGAACTTACTCTGCCCATTAATGGCTCAGTTCAAGATGTAGGGAAAGGGTCAAATCCTTGGTTATTGCCCTATGTTTTAGAGCCAGTGCTTGAGCAGCTCTTGCAAACAATGGATATGAAAATCAATCCTTATCAAGCGTTTGCACCAATACCTGCAAAAGCCATTATCAATTTAAATGTAGATCGCTGGACAGAATTAGAAACTAACTGGTCTAGCCCGATTACACAGCGATTTAGCGTGCTTTCTAGTCCCATCACACGTCAGATTGTGAATGGAGGTGGCGTGCTTACGCGAGTGACCTCAAGCACCACTCAAAACGTATTAATCGGAACGCAAATAAGCCAAACCTCAGAACTTTTATCCAGTTCAACACGTGAAGCTACCTTTATGCGACAAGCTACTCAGAATTTTGATCTAGAAGGATTTATGCCAAATGAGCAACTTCGGATGGTTTTTGATGGCATCACTATTGAACCCATTAGTGTATAGGAGAAATTATGCCACTTATTGCAGATTCAACAGGAAAAATAAAAGGTAAATTTACCGTTCCAGCCAATGTGCCTGCGGGCACTAAACTGGTCCAATTCATTGGTAATCAAGGAAGTTATGGTGAAGCCACTTATACCGGACGCGGCATTATTACAACTGAAGAGCGCAGGCGTGTTACGGTAATTACCGATATCAGACGTAATGAAACCACGGTTGTCCTTACGCGTTTTGATCCACTTGCTCAAACCTTTACCTTAAGTGAAAGTCGCCATATTGCTGGCGTTGATTTGTGGTTTAGCAATCGCGGTACTAAGCGTGTGGTCGCGCAAATTCGTGATACCAGTCTTGGTATGCCAACACAAACGGTTTTAGCTGAAGGCGATATCATGCCATCTTCAATCAACATCAATGGCACTGCTACTCGAATGACTTGGCAACCTGTGTGGCTTGAGGCTGGACATGAATATGCCATTGTTTTGTTAACTGATGATGCTGATGCGGCAGTGCGTGTAGCAGAACTTGGCAAATACGATGCAAGCCATGGCAGATGGGTGACAAGCCAGCCTTATCAAGTAGGCGTCTTACTTTCATCAAGTAATGCCAGTACATGGACTGATCATCAAAATCGTGATTTAACTTTTAGACTTTTAGCTGCCAGATTTACCGAAAATACACGCATTGTTGAATTAGGAACAATCACTGGCAATAGCACCTCAGATTTGATTGCACTTGCAAATGTTGAGCGTGTGGCATCCGATACCGATCTGGATTTCACCCTTACCGAACAAGACGGCACAGAACACAAACTTTCTGATGATTTGCCCATTGCTCTTCGAGCTCGAGTAACAGGCAATTTAAATGTGAAAGCGCAGATGCGAGGCTCCAGCTTACATAGCCCTGTACTTTATCCTGGTGTGCAAATGGTGTTAGGCAATGTTGCTGAAACTGCTGATTATGTCACGCGAGCTATACCTGCAGGAAGCAACACGAAAGTCACCATAACTTATGAAGCACTCATGACTGGGACGGCAGATGTTAAAATTTATGTTCAAAAAGCGGATAGCACTTGGCAGTTAGTGGAGCTAACTACAGGAAAGCCCGTTGGTGATAACTGGGTTGAACGCACTCATATTTTAACCAGTTTTAATGCAGCCGAAACAAGGGTGAAATTAGTGCTTACCGGCACAATTATCTATCGCCCAAAAGTCCGATCCCTTCGAGTGGTGATTACTTAATATGCCAAACGATCTTAGCCAAAGGGGCTATAAGCTGCCCCATCCAGATAACATAGCAGCTCAAGATGTAGTCCGTATTCGGGAAACAATCATCCATGTGGATGCGGACATTTCTATCAGAGAGTCTGAACATAACATTCTGAAGCAAGCCTTTGATCGGTTTACTTTTGAAACTTTTTTGAATTTGTGGAGCAACCATGACAATCGCTAAAGAAGCCGTTTATGCGTTACATCAGCGCCTTAAAGATTTATCGATCAATGCGCCGGCTGATCAACTTGCTTATCTTGCAAAAGCCTTGGAATCCATTGCCGGCCATAGCACGGTTTATGACATCGTCAATATGTCTGATGAAAAGCTGCAGGAATTGCTGGATGCCGCTACAGCACACTTAGCCAGTCTCAATACCGCAAAAACAACATCTTTATCAGCCATTGATAGCGCTAAAACGACATCTATTGATGCCATCAATACGACAAAAACCACTTCGTTGACTGCGTTACAAACGGCAACAACGACCAATTTATCGCTTTTGGATACAAGAAAAGATACGAATATTGCTGCCATTGATAGCACCGGCCAGACCCAGCTGCAAGCTTTGACTGGGCTCGTCAGTAATTTTGCTTCTATCAATGATATTCCAAACGGATCATCGATTATGACTGAAGTTGCTAAGCGCAATATGGTTGAACCTGGGGCATTACCCTTTTTGTTTGGCGTATTAAGCCGTCAAAACGATTACTGGGGGTATGGCGATCTGACATCGCAGCTTGGTGTTTGGTACAATAACACAACAAATGCTGACTATATGCTGCAATTGCTTGCGGGTGCCCATCCACAAAGCACCAATTATGCCGGTTTTTATAGGCCACCACAGATCTATTTTTTGCAAGGCAATAACGGCATGTTTATTCATAAAGAGATGTACGTAAAGTACACCGTATCAACGAACGAATACAATTATCCTTATGCAGCCTTAGGAGTCATTTTTGTAAAGAACACGACAAATGCGGATATCACACGTACTTTTTACTGCGGGGGCTCCTCCTATTGGTCGTCAGGTTACGAAGGTTTGGGAGTTTTTGTATGTACACCCAATAATACTAATGCTAATAAATCAAGCATCACTGGTGTCACCTGGACTAACATTTATAACTATGCCGCCAGTACCAGTAATATTGCATCATCTGCTAACGTGCTTATTCCGGCCGGAAAAACTGTAGCCATTTTGCTCTACAGCTCAGCTTACTACTACACAACATACTACAACTACTACACCCAGTTTATGCATTGGTACATCTTCAACTTTCGCAGTGCTTTTTTAACAACAGGTCTAGAAGTAGATGTTGAACGTACCTTAAAGGCATGGCAATGCCGCGGTTATCAAAACAGTTTTGACATTTGGAAGTGAGGTCATTTATGCCAGTTTATTTACGCTTTGAAAACGAAATGCAAATTGAAACCACGTCACTTTCTAAAAAACCAGAGGGTGCGGGATGGCAAAAAGCTCCAACTGATTTTGATTGGCAAAAACGCTACAAACTTGCTGATGATGGCATTATTTCTGAACTTGCCACCGCTGAAATTGAGACCGATCTTTTAAAGAATGCAAAAGTGGCAGCCCTTGAGACCATCAAATTTGTTTTAAACAATCATCGTCGAGTCTATGTTGGTTATTCTTCTGAAAAATCTCGTTCTTATGATGTTCAGGAAAAAACTGCTAAAAGCATAGTCACCGCTTCAAAAAATAATCAAACACCAGATGAAAAAGATGTTGAACTTATTGCTCCTTTAGCAGAAATCAGATCGATTACGGTTATTGAGATGGCGCAAACAATTCTCACTAAAGCGCGCAAAGCTGATCGTGCTATTGCGAAATGTGAAAACATTGAAGATCTTGCTCAACGAAAGATTGCAGCATGCACCACACTTGAAGAACTTAAAATCTTTATGGATGCCTTTGAACAGGATGTCCAAACCAGTTTAGGCAAATTATAAGGAGGAACTTATGGCCGAACAATTTTTACATGGTGTTGAGGTTTCTGAAATATCAAGCGGACCGCGAACCATTCGAACCACAAAATCCTCAATTATTGGGTTAATTGGCACAGCCCCTGATGCTGATAATACTGTTTTCCCATTGAATAAACCTGTATTGATTGTGGGTTCTCGTAGAGAAGCGGCCAAACTCGGTGTCACAGGAACACTCCCCATAGCGATTAATGGCATTTTTGATCAAATCGGGGCAATGGTTATTGTCGTCCGTGTAGAAGCGGGTGAAGATGAAGCAGAAACAATTGCCAATATCATTGGTGGCGTTGATGCACAAACAGGTGATTACAAAGGCGTTCAAGCATTTTTAAGTGCTGAAAGTATTGTGCACGCGGCACCTCGTATTTTGATTGCGCCTGGCTTTACCCATCAAAGACCTAACAATCAAGCCAATCCAGTCATCAGTAGTATGCTGGTTATCGCAGACAGATTACGTGCTGTCATTATTGCCGATGGACCGAATACCAATGATCAAGATGCTATTACATGGCGAAATGATTTCGGTAATGCACGTGTTTATGTAGTTGATCCATGGGTCAAGATTTTTACCGATCATGAGGAAGTCGTCCCGCCAAGCCCTTATGTAGCAGGACTTATTGCCCGTAGCGATAATGAAAATGGTTTTTGGTGGTCACCGTCTAATCAGGAAATATACGGTATTGTCGGCACAGCAAGACCTGTTGATTTTACTTTAGGGGATGCCAATTGCCGAGCAAATTTTCTGAACGAAAATGAAGTCACCGCGATTATTCGCCAAGAAGGCTATCGACTTTGGGGTAATAGAAGTTGCTCTAGTGATCCAAAATGGGCGTTTTTATCGGTACGTAGAACGGCTGACTTAATTAATGACAGTTTACTGCGTGCTCATCTTTGGGCTGTAGACCGTAATATCACCCGCACTTATTTGGATGATGTTGTAGAAAGTGTAAATGCTTATTTGGCGCACCTTAAAGCGCTGGGAGCTATTTTGGGCGGGCAGTGTTATCCCGATCCAGAGCTCAATACTCCAGCTAATATTGCGCAAGGCAAAGTTTATTTTGACTTTGATTTTACACCGCCTTATCCAGCAGAGCGGATCGTCTTTCGCTCCCATTTGATTAACGATTATATCAAGGAGCTGATCTAATGTTGCCAAAAATTCTTAAAAACTTTAACGCTTTTGTTGATGGTCGTGGTTATGCCGGACGCATTGATGAAATAAGTCTACCAAAGCTTTCCATTAAAACTGAGGAGCATCGTGCGGGTGGCATGGATATTCCCGTTGCTATTGATATGGGCATGGAAAAGCTGGAAGCCGAGCTCACTTTTTCAGAATACGACCCTGAGCTTTTTAGGCTCTTTGGGTTGGTAGACGGTAATGCTGTTTCACTGACTCTTCGTGGCGGACTGCAAGGCAGCGGTGATGCCGAAGCGGTGGTTGTGAATTTACGTGGTCAATTTAAGGAGCTGGATCCAGGTAATTGGAAACCGGCGGACAAAGCAACGCTTAAATGCACCGTATCCATTCGTTATTACAAACTAACCATTGATCGCCGCGAACTGATTGAAATTGATGCTGAAAACATGGTGCGCAAAATCAATGGTGTCGATCAAATGTCATCCCTTCGAACCGCTTTAGGAATTTAATAAAATGCAAAAAATTAAACTGACAGAAACAATTAAAATTGATGGCGTTGTTATTTCAGAGTTGACTCTAAGACGTCCAAAGGTCCGTGATCGCTTGGCGGTTGAACGCCTTGGTAATAGTGATGCTGAAAAGGAAGTAGCACTGATTGCTAATCTTGCAGATATTCCAAAAGATGCCGTTGAAGAACTGGATCTGGCTGATTACGCCAAGATCCAAGAGGCATTGCAAGGTTTTTTGCTACCATCCGACCTGAAGACTTAAGGGCTAGTGTTTTATCTCTGGCTGCTTTTGCAAAGGGCGGAATTAGTGAATGGTTAGAGATGGATATAGAGGAGTTTGTTTTATGGATCAATAGTGCGAGGGAGTTACAAAAGACATGACAGCCATTCATACTTTATCCGTTGTTATCGGCGCTGCATTAAAAGGCAATTTTAGTGCAACCATGTCCTCTGGGATCAGCCAATTAGGACGTCTTGGTCAAGCAATTAAACAACTCGACGCCTCAGGAAAAACAGTCGGAAAATTTCAACAGCTTCATCGAGATACTTTGCTTGCTAAGCGTGGCTGGATGGACGCTGAAAAACAAGTTAAATCTCTTGCCATGCAGATGGCGGCCACCACCAATCCAAGCAAAGCCTTGGTGGCAGAATTTGAACGTTCTAAAACAGCAGCGCTTAAAGCTAAAACCGCCTATTTACAAAAACGTGAAGCTCTTCATAATCTTGATAATGAGATTCGAAAATCTGGCCAAGATATTCAGAGTCTCATTTCCCAGCAAACTAAATTAGGCGCATCCCTGCAAAAGCTCAAAGGCCATTATGTTGCCCTCGATCGCATTATGCAGAAACGTCAAGGCGTATTAGCTCAGCGTGCTAATTTGCGTGGACAGTTGTTCGATGCAGTAGCGCTTGGAGCTGCTCTTGGTGCACCAATTAAGGCCGCAATCGACTTTGAAAGCGCCATGGCCGATGTTCGTAAAGTTGTTACTTTTGACACCCCAGATGGTCTTCAAAAATTAGGTGAAACCCTAAAAATCATGTCACGTGAAATTCCGTTATCAGCTGCTGGACTTGCACAGATTGCAGCAAGCGGTGGGCAACTGGGTATCGCTGCTAAAGATTTAGCGGGCTTCACTAATGTTGTGGCGAAGATGGCTACTGCTTTTGATATGTCAGCAGAAGAAGCCGGTGATGCCATGGCAAAGCTTGCTAACGTTTATCAAATCCCTATCACTGAGATGAGCAAACTTGGCGATGCTATTAACCATTTATCCGATAATACAGCTGCGAAAGCAAAAGATATGGTGCCAGCACTTAATCGTATTGGTGGTACAGCGCGGCAATTTGGCTTAACTCCTGTACAAGCAAGCGCCATGGCAGGCTCTTTTATCAGTCTTGGCAAAGCCCCTGAAAAAGCAGGAACTGCCATCAATGCGATGCTCAGTAAACTGCAGACAGCCGGTAAACAAGGTAAAAAATTCCAAGATGCTTTGCGCCAAATGGGGATGAGCGCCAAACAGCTTGAAAAGGATATCGGCCAAGATGCCCAAGGGGCTTTGGTTAAATTCCTTGAGGCCATGGAGAAAATGGACAAACAAAAACGCTCCGGAATCCTATTTGATCTTTTCGGCATGGAATATCAAGATGATGTGGCGCTGCTGGTGGGAAGCCTCAACGAATACAAAAAAGCCGTGAACATGATCAATGATGAGACCAAATTTGCAGGCTCCATGCAGCGTGAATTTGCTAATCGTGCCAATACCACGGCCAATAATTTACAACTTCTTAAAAATGGGCTTGCAGAAGTTGGAATGAATTTAGGTTCGGTGCTTTTACCCCCTCTTAATGCGGTTGTAAGCGTTTTACGAAATGCCACAACGCAAATGGCCGTCTTTGCTGAAGCGCATCCTATTCTAACCAAGCTGATTATGGGTGTAACGACAGCTCTCATTGGCGGTAAGATCGCTGCTATCGCGCTTGGCTATGCATGGACGTTTATTCAGGGTGGCGCCTTGGCCCTTGCCACAGCTTGGCGAGGTCTGCTTATTACGATTACCCTTGTTAAAGCCGGATTTATTGGCGTGAATAGCGCTTCTTTCATCACTGCAATCCGTATGGGAGCACTTGCTTTTGGTGGAGCTTTGCAAGCATTGGGCACATTATTTATGGCTTTGGCGGCCAGAGTATTTCCGGCAGTCATTGCAGGCTTTCGTGCTTTAACGGTTGCTATGATGAGCAATCCCATTGGGGCTATCGTCGGCGGCATTGCCATTGCTGCAACGCTTGTGATTAGCAATTGGGAGAGCGTCAAAAACTTTTTCATGACCATTTGGGAGCCGATAAAGCCTGTATGGGAAGCCTTTGGTGATTGGCTTGGTAAATTCTGGGAGAAAATCAAAACACCGTTTAAAGCAGTTGGTGGCCTTTGGGATAAAATGTGGGGCAAAAAAGACGCCCCAGAACTCAGCATTCCTGAGATGCAACCGGTGAGTGATGCCCTCAAAACCCCGCTTTCAGTTGCACCAAAAACAGTAGAAAACAAAACGCAAAATAATAGCTACAACATCAATGTGCAAACTAACCCAAACCAAGATTCACGAGGTATTGCAGATGAAGTGATGCGGCGTTTAAAAGAACAATCGCGTGGAGCACTCTATGATCCTGTGGGAGCCCTGCCATGATGCTTGCTTTAGGTCCTTATCGCTTTTCTTTAAATACCGGTGCTTATCAAAGTTTAAAGCGTAGCAGCGAATATCGCTGGCCTTCTATAGAACGCATTGGCCAAGAACCGTTGCTTCAAGCGATGGGTCCGGGCTGTGACCATATTGATTTAGACGGCGTGATTTATCCGCATTTTCGCGGCGGATTAGGACAAATCAATGCCATGCGCGATGCTGCCGCAAGGCAAGAACCACTCATGTTGATTAATGGCTTAGGCGAAGTCTTAGGACGTTTTGTCATTACTCAAATTGAAGAAACTCAAACTACTTTTTTAGCGGACGGCGTGCCCCGAAAAATTGAATTTAGATTAAGCCTGGAACGTTACGGGGAAGATTTATGACGCTTTATAGAACCAAAGAATATGACATGTTGGACTGGATTTGCTGGAAGCATTATGGCTTTCAATCGGGTGCTGTGGAGATTGTTTTAACCGCTAATCCGGAGCTTGCTGAATGGGGGAGCTTTCTGCCTGCCGGTCTTTTGATTACTTTGCCTGAGATTAAAAAAGCCTCAGCAAAACCAACAATCAAATTATGGGATTAATATGACGCCAGATTTTAACATTTGGGCTCAAGGAAATCTTATAACCGGCCTCATCAAACAAAGGCTCATCTCACTTCGTATCACTGATGAAGCAGGCATTACCAGCGATAGTGTGGAAATTTGTTTGGATGATCGTGATGCCCTCATTGAAATGCCTTCCTCAGGCAGTAAATTGCAAGTGTATTTGGGTTATGTTGAAACCGGACTTGTCTCGATGGGGCTTTATATCGTTGATGAAGTTACCCTTGAAGGCCATCCCCAAGTCATGAAAATTAAAGGTCATGCCGCTGATTTAAAAGCTTCCTTTAAATCGCAAAAAACCGATGAATGGCATCAAAAAACCATTGGTGATTTGGTCAGTACCATTGCGGCCAAACACGGCTATGAACCACGCATTGCCTCACAATTTACAGATATTGTCCTGCCGCACATTGATCAAACGGCAGAAAGCGATATGCATTTACTTTCCAGGCTTGCCCAGCTCCATGGAGCCATCAGTAAACCTGCCAATGGGTTTTTGTTATTTGTCCCCGAAGGTAAGGCGAAATCTTTTACCGGGCAATTAATTGGGGGCGGCACCATTGATTTAAAAGAAGTCTCCAGTTGGCGTGTCACCTTTGCCGAACGTGACCGTCAAGCATCTGTCATTTGCTATTGGCATGATCCCGATAAAGCCGAGCCCATCGAAGAAAAGGCAGGAGATGGCGATCCTGTGCATACACTTCGTGGTGTTTACCCAAATAGCGGACTTGCAAAGGCTGCGGCACAAGCAAAACTCGAGCGCCTGACACGTGGCACACAAACCTTGAATATAACCTTAGCAGGTCGCGGCGATCTGGTAGCGGAATCCAAAATTTACTTATCGGGGTTTCGTTCCGGCATTCCGAGCGACTGGATAATAACACGTGCAGAGCACACGTTAGATAACAGCGGTTATCGCACCACTATCGATGCTTCGCGTGATTTTGAGGGAGATATGGATGACCAATAAAACGAATATGCTAACAAAGTGGCAATGGGATCGCAAAATCCCCATAGGACTTGTTGTTGCGATGATTTTACAAACACTCACCGCCATATGGTGGGCAGCAAAACTGGATACAAGGGTTGTGATGCAGGAGGAATGGTTTCAAAAGAATCAGCAGCTTGCAGAAAAAGTCTTTCGGCTCGAAGAGCGCATTATCTCCCTTCATGAAGAACTTAATGATTTGGAGGCAAGAATCAGTCATGGCAAATAAACCAACGCTACCCATAACCGATGAACGCTTTGAGCATGCCGTCAGCTTTGTATTAGCCCATGAAGGTGGCTACAGCAATGACATAGACGATGACGGCGGCGAAACTAAATATGGGATTTCCAAACGTAGCTATCCCCATATTGACGTGGATACCTTGACTGTTGATCAAGCCAAAGCCATTTATAAACACGATTTTTGGGAGCCCCAGCTTTATAAAGATATCAAGGACGTGAACTTAGCGACCAAAGTTTTTGATCTGGCGGTAAATATGGGATCAAACTGGGCCCATAGGCTTGTTCAAAGAGCATTAAGAGCCACGGGGCAAGATATTTTAGAAGACGGTATTTTAGGGCCTATGACGCTTGCCGCCATCAACAAAGCTGATCTGACTGATTTGCTTGCAGCTCTAAAATCAGAAGCAGCCGGATATTACCGAACCCTTGCAGCAACCAAACCCAAACGAGCGAAGTTCCTCAAAGGGTGGCTGAGGCGAGCTTATGCATAAACTTATAACAGGAGACATAAAATGAAACCAGGCATTAAAACCACTGAATTTTGGGCAACCTTAATTGGCAGCATCGCTGTTGCAGGTGCATCAGAACTTGGACTTAACCTCAACGAAGCGTCAGTTGCCAGCATTGCAGCGATGGTCATTACCTATGTTGTGGGGCGTGTGATGAACAAAAACACCCAAGCTAAAATTGATCAGAAGTCTTGAAACGTGATGCCGCTTTGGATATCAGCGCTACTGCAAGCTTTGCGCGATCTGATACAACCGTTTTTAGCTTATATGCTGGGCAAAGAGCAGCTAAGGCGCAAGCAAGCAGAAGAAAATTTAGAGCTTCAAGAATCTTATGAAAAATTGGATGAACAAAATAAATCTTATCATGATCGGGGTAAGTCTGGTCTGCTTGAGCGGCTGCGCAAATCTCGGGAGAATGCCGACAAGTAACTGCCCGACCGCACCCCATTACACTGCGCAAGAATGGCAAAGAATCGAGGAATCGGTTGCTGCATTACCAGAGCAAAGCCCCCTTATTCCGGTGCTGCAGGATTACATGGACCTGCTTGATAAGCTAAAAATTGCAAATCAAGCTGAATAAGGTTATTGACTTCTTAGGCCAAAACATATATTATATACACATATAGTTTACCAGAGGTTTTACGCAAACATGAAAATCATTCTCTAAAATTGCCCTTTGTTTTTAGGGCGCAAACAACAAAGCTATTTGCTTATTGTTGTCATAATAGTCTTAAAAATGACCTTTTAGAGAAATACATCATGATGCATAAACCCATTCAAATCAAAGACCTCGATCTATCTTTTCCTCACAAAACCTGCTTTGAGAACTTCAGTTGCCAAATACCTTATGGTAGCCGCATTGCTATTATCGGAAGAAATGGCAGCGGAAAATCTAGCTTGCTAAAAATGATTGCCTCACTTTGCGGCGCAGACGTTGTTGTTGGGTATGTTCCTCAAGTGATTATTGATCATGCAGACTTAAGCGGCGGGCAGCGCTTGAACAAAGCCGTGACAGAAGCTCTAAGCCTTGACCCTAACGTTCTGCTGCTTGATGAGCCGACCAATCATCTTGATAGCCGCAATAAGAAAAGCTTGATGCGTATGCTGCAAAACTACCATGGCACGCTCATTATGGTCTCTCACGATAAGGAGCTACTGCGTCAGTGCACCGATGCTTTATGGCATATCGATCACGGTAAGATTCATATCTTCTCGGGTAATTACGATGATTATATGCGTGAGATCAAGCTAAAACGTTCCTCTATTGAAGGAGAGTTGGAACTCTTGAATCGCCAGAAAAAGGATATGCACCATAAGCTGATGCAAGAACAACAGCGCAGTTCTAAAAGCAAAGCCAAAGGTCAAAAGAGTATTGATCAGCGCAAGTGGCCCACTGTGGTTAGTAACGCAAAAGCCTCTCGATCCGAAGAAACGTCTGGCCTTAAAAAATCTGCCATTGATAAGCGGAAATCTGATTTAACCGAAAGCTTGAGCGATCTCAGACTTCCTGAAATCATTACCCCTAAATTTTCTATAGAAGGTTCTGATGCAGGCAGAGGTATGATCGTACAAATATCCGCCGGCTCTATAGGTTATTGTGAGGGGCAGCCTATCTTATCTGGAATCAGTTTCAGCCTTCAGAGCGGTGAGCGTATGGCCATTACAGGTGATAACGGCAGCGGTAAATCCACGCTTATAAAAGCCATTCTTGGAGACAAAAGTGTTTATAAAACTGGGGATTGGCATGTGATAAAATGGGAGGATATTGGCTATCTCGACCAGCATTACGGCACATTAAATCCTGATAAAACCGTACTTGAAACCATAGCAGACCTTGTGCCTCACTTGCCCCATGCTGAAATAAGGCGTCACCTGAATGACTTCTTATTTCGTAAAAATGAGGAAGTGAATGCCCTTGTCAGTACACTTTCTGGCGGTGAAAAGGCGCGGCTGTCTCTCGCGCAAATCGCAGCTAAAACACCTAAACTCCTAATTCTGGATGAAATCACCAATAACCTTGATTTAGAAACAAAAGAGCATGTGGTGCAAGTCCTCAAGGCTTATCCCAGTGCTATGATCGTTATTTCCCATGAGGCGGATTTTTTGGAAGAGATTGGGATTAGTGAAGTGGTGGATGTTGGGAAGTTTAATCTGGGTTAATCCACAATCAAACTCTCATCCTTATGAGATGAAAGCACAATCTGGGTTAGTGTTTTGGCAACATTACACTGGCCCTTTAGAAAATCAGTAATCAGGATCTCCAGAGCTTTTGTATTAGAGCAGCGTACCTTCAACACGTAAGAATGCTCTCCTGTAATATGATGGCATTCTAGAATAGACTTATTGCGACTAACTGCCTCCAAGAAACCTTTATGATGTTCTGCTTTGTCTAAAGTGACAAAAATAAAAGCACATAGCGTCATGTCCATAAATTCCGCAGACACGAGTGCTGTAATTTTTTTGACATAGCCATTTTGCTTTAATCGCCTGAGTCGCTCATTTGCAGCAGAAGATGAGAGCCCAACCTTCTCACCTAGCTGTGTGCTAGTAAGCGCTGCATCCTGCATGACGCACTCCGCTATCATGCGGTCTAACTGATCATATTCGCTATTCTGTATTGACATAAATCTATATCTCATTATAATATCCCGTATAAGATATAATACACAGGATAAAAACTTATGTCAATGTTGCTTTACCTCTTTAAAGCCTGGATGATAGGAATTGCTATTGCTGCACCTGTCGGGCCTATAGGCATGTTATGTATAAAGAAAACACTGGAACAGGGCATTAAAGGTGCTTTACTTGTAGGTCTGGGTGCAGCGCTTGCAGATAGTGTTTATGGTCTTATTGCAGCTCTTGGACTTACAGCTGTTTCTCATATTATGATCTCAAGTAGCGGAGCACTTAAACTAATAGGAGGTATATTTTTATTGTACCTTGCCTATAAAGAAGCAAAAAGTGGTGTAGCAAGTAATGAGGCGCATGTTAGTGCAAAAAGTCGTTTCAAGCTTGTGACTGAGGTGTTTTTTCTCACATTAACAAACCCTATGACGATTTTAAGTTTTGTTGGAATTTTTGCGTCCATTGGCGCTGGATCTTCGGGGGCCTTAGAGTCAATTACGATGGTGGTTGGCATATTCCTTGGTTCGATGACATGGTGGTGTGTGCTTGGAACTGTCATAACTAAAATTCAGCATAAGTTGCCAAAAATCTGGCTTGAAAGGATAAAATGGATTTCATGTTTTATATTAGCAAGCTTCGGGTTAGTGGCTATTTTTAGCAGTTTGATGAATTAGCAATGGGTGGTACTTTTGCTTTTTCAGAATAAACAGCTTCGATATTGTGACCATCCGGATCAATAACAAAAGCTGCGTAATATCCATCTTCATACTGAGGCCTAAAGCCAGGTTCACCGTTGCATTTCCCACCACTCGCAAGTGCACTGTGATAGAAGGCATCAATATCTTCTTTGCAAGAAGCATTAAAGGCGATATGAACATGCTCAGATAAAGGTGATTTTTCATCAAACTGCCGTATTTCAAACATATCATGAACGCTTGTTCCATAGCCTATAACAACACCTTCAATTTCAAGTACCATCTTGTATCCTAAAGCTGCCATAACATGGTCGTAGAACCCACGGCTTCTTTTTAAATCCTTAACTTTAATTTGGACGTGGTTAAAAAGCTTCATTTCACTCTCTCTAAAATAAATTCACATCTCTGTGTAACCGTTAGCCCTTTGGGTACCATAATGATGTCAAAGCCAAATTCTTTATAAACATCTAGGTGAATCTGCTCGAAAATCAAAGCATCTTCATAAGAAATTTTTCTGGCATCGGTACGCTCTATAAACCCTAGATTTTCAAAAAAGAATATCTGGTTTTGGTAAACTCCGTTTTTTAGGCAACGATCAATTTCACCAAGCAATACAGGTGAAGGCGTAAATTCTGTGTTTTTCCAATGGGCCAAATATTTACCAAGGGCATAGGCGCAAAAAGGCGAACGGTCGTAAAATTGTAGATCTCCAGTAGCATCCATCTGCCGCTCTTTTTGCATAAGTGTAATTTTATCGACAAACTCAGGCTCTTCCCATGGCTTTTTTATGCCCTTAGCTTGCTCTTGACTAATTACATCGGTTGCAGCTTCATGAATGACAGCATGACCTAATTTTTCTAGCTCTTTTAGACAAGAGGTTTTTCCACTGCCTGGGGTGCCGGTGAAGATGAAGCGTTTTATCTGTATCAATTTTTTATCCATTATTGATACAACCTATTTTCTTCTATAATTTTAATCACTGGTTCACTGAGCCATTTATCAGTGGATTGCTGATTCTTCATAAGATCTTTTACTAACGTAGAAGAAGCATCTTTATATTGCTTTGGTGTTATGGTCTCTATAATCTTTCTGCCGCCAGTCATTCCGTTCAAGGTAGACAAGTCATCTCCTGCTCTCATAGAAACTATAAAAGAACTAACGGGCAAAGCTATGCATCCTCCCCAGGTGTGATTTTCATGCTCAGAAGAAATCACGGTTCCTGACATAAATGCTATAGAAGAGGATTTATCAGGTGTTAGCTTTAAGGCCGTATCTGAACCCACAACTCCAATAAATTCAAGTCCTTTAAATTTAGGCATGACGGTTTTTGCCGATGTTTTTTGCGTTAAAGTATTTTGTAATTGTTTAGGAGGATACCGTGTTACAATAATCTGAGGATGGTCTTTAAACAAAGCAAAAAGCATATCAAGCCTTATTTCAATGCTAGCTCGTTGTTTATAAGAATCCCCGCCCCAGGATGGATACACAATAACATAATCACACAGATTTTCTGAAAGTATATTTTTAGCGACTTCTTCGTGCCCTTTATGAATAGGATCAAATGAACCAATATAATATCCTACCTTCTTATTTTCCAGCGTAGATTGAAGCTGGTTATTTTTAACCAAATCCTCAAGGACAAGAGCATGAGCGTCAAAAGCTAGTAATAGTAAGCTTGTAAAAAGCAAAGTGAAAATTTTTTGTTTCTTCATCGATCCCTCTATAATTTTGTATCCATAACGAGTTTGTTTGCATAAGTTTTGCTCAAGTACCTTCGACACATTTCGTTAATCCGCTCAGAATAAAACCTTGCTATAAAATATCCGATTAACGTAGAACACAGCAAAAATACGAGTAACAAGCAGGTGGTAGGCAATCCAGAAAGACTTTTTGGCGCAATAACATTGCGCATTAAGCCAAGTACAATTATATGAAAAAGGTACAGTTCGTAGCTAATGCTCCCCAAAAAGGCAATTATTTTAGTTACAATATTTGATTTAAAATGCTCTATATCTGACGATAGAATAACCAATCCAGCACCAAGTGACATCAAGGAAAATCCTATAGTTTCGAAGCCATGAATACCTAATATGAAGTACACATAGGCCATTAGCGCAAATCCTAATAATCTAAAGTAGACACTTTTTTGCCGCAGAGACTTTATGTTGTTTTTGAATAAAGAGACTAATATGCCGATAGCGATCGAATCAAAACAGGCAAGATAACTATACATAAAAATGATTTCATCTTTTCTACTGATATATCGATATATCGGCGCGATGAGCACTATACTCACTAACATCAAAATAATTAGTTTAGTCTTTCTAAGAAATAGACAGCTAAGCGGAAAAATCAAATAAAAGAATTCCTCTACGGATAAAGACCAATAAATATTGACTGCATAGTTAAAATATCCGTAATAATCCATCATAACATTGTGCCAAAAAGTTAGTACAGAAAATATCGTTAATCCTAAAGATGGATTGTCTATCCCTTCTTTGTATACCGAGTTTGTAAATGACTTAAAATCTAAAGCGTAAAACAAGCTAATGACTATTAACGCTAAAACTAATGGCGACAATATCCTTGCGCATCTCAAAAAGTAAAAATGCTTTATGTTGATCTGGCCCAAATCACCATATCTTTTTAAGGCGTTTGAGCTTATCAAATATCCTGATATGACAAAAAATATGGTAACTCCATAATTTCCATTCATTAAAAAATTTAAAGCTAGGCTATCAGAAAAAACTAAGGGGTAACTCAAGTGAAAATGCAGCATGAGCACTAAAATGATTGCAAGTCCCCGTAATACATCAATAAGCTCATCTCTCTTTTGAGAGTCATATAAATTCTTCATGATTACCTATCTAAAAATTGAATAATTGATTTTTTAATTTCATCCTTAATTTCTGGACTTCCTCGATCACTCAAATCTATGTGCCGCGCTCCCTTCACATAAATAACTTGAACACCAGACTCAGGCACTACGCCTTCATCCGGCTCATCATCTATTGCTCCAAAGCGTAAAATCTCAAATTTCGGATTCCTTGGGAAAGGATACCTTCTGCTATCGAGTGAAATAACCTTCGAAACCATTTCTGGATGTAGCGTGGCAAACATCATCGACATATCTCCACCGTTTGAATGACCTATTAAAATCACTTTGCTGAAGTCCAAATGCGGCTCTCTCTTTTGCAGCTCACCAATCACAAACAAAATATTTTGAACTCCACGTTCCCAAAGTGGTTTTCTCCTATCAAATAAATTGCCTGTTGTAGGAAGAGGGTTATCTGTTTCAAGATCATGCTGGATAGTCGCTACAAAATATCCATTTGCCGCTAGAAAATTTGCAATAAATGAATATTCAGTATTTTTGGCGCCATAACCATGGCTGATGATTACGACTTGCTTATTGGCAGTTTCTCCTTGATAAACAACCACAGGGATATTCCTGCCTCGACCCTTGTCAAATATATCAAGCGTTTTACTTTCCAAAGCATAAGCATTACTTGCAATGATGAATGCGAACAATACAAGACATAGATTTTTAAAGTATTTCATTAAACTACCATCATATAAATCTTATTTAAAATCCGTTGCTGCGAAACAAGTATTTTTCTTGGAAAATTCATCAAGAATAAATTTAGTCGTTTCAGCAATTGCTTTATCAACCTGCTGTGCGTTATCTTTTTTACTTGAAAATGTATAAATTGCGAGTACTATTGGCTTACATGCAGGCGACCATACAATTCCTATATCATGAGAAGTACCAGAGCCTCCACCTGTTTTTTCTGCAGCACTCCAAGCTAGAGGTAGACCATATCTGATTTTTTTATAACCTGTAGTATTGTTGATCATCCAAGTTTTTAATATATGCTGATTTTCTTGGCCTAAAATATTATTTTCTATCAATAGCTTCTGAACACTTTGCGCCATATCTTTGGGAGTAGAGCTATCATGAATATT
>JACCDT010902378.1_pt1 | contig 24430 bp, 23 predicted proteins | sample 7446291 | NCBI WGS metagenome assembly JACCDT01 (sample SAMN15323446, study PRJNA562643) | freshwater metagenome | isolation source: river surface water | place: USA:Blue River Watershed | collected 2017-08-17 | reverse complement strand
GAATTCGAAAAATTTTTTGAAAAATTATAACTTTTCATTTCTAAGCTGAAAATGTGTTTTTGCTATTAATAAGCTTAATTTTATAAAAATAATATTTCAATCTGAAAATAGTATTGTTTTTTACAAATATTATATTTTATACTCTAAGTTGAATAGGTTCATTTTTAAAAATGGAAACAATAATGAATAAAAAAGTACTTATTATTAGTTTAATGATAAGTATGGTTCTTCAAGTTACTCTTTTTTGTGCTTCAGGAAGTTCAAGCAATATTGATAATCAAAAAGGAACAGCGCCTTTTCTTTCTGAAGAAGATCAAGATAGAAATTTTTTAAGTCAGAGTTTAGTTGGTAAAGATATACGCTATCTTACTCTTGAATGATTGCAAAGATTAGAAAAAGCAGTACAAAAATTAATAGTTGAACAATTAGTTTTAGATGTCGAATTGGCAAATATGTATTTTGTAAATCACAATATTATTAGAACTGCAATAGAAAGCAAAGCGTAGATTTTTTAATTATTTTTAAGCATCTTTAATTTTTAAAACTATTAAAATTAAGGATGCTTATGAATAAAATGTTGCTGATGATGAAAGTTCTATTTTTTTGCTTATTGTATCAATCGAATTATGCAGCAGATCGTTCTTATTTTGGAGGATTGCAAGACAACGTTTCTGATGAAGAATTGTCTGAAATGCAAAGACAAGAAGCATTAATAAGAGCTGCGAGACAACCAACGAGACAACCAAAAAAAATAAAAAAATCTAAACCGGCACCAGTTGCAGTTGCTTCTGCTGAAGGTCTTTTGGTAAAACCTTCAAAGAGAAAAATATCGTTTAATACAGAAACAGAGCAAGATTTTTTATTAGACAGGGTAAAAGATGTAAGGATTGACATGATTGATGTGCAAGAAGAAATTGCATTTATTGTGCAAGAAATAGAAAAAAATTCGAAAGATATGCAAATAACGATACGGCAGATTCAAGATGTAACGGATGTAATGTTTGCAAGACATGCAAGTCAAGATGAAGAAAAAAAAGCTCAGGATACAGAAATAAGAGCTTTGCGTTATCGCATTGAATATTTAGAAAGCTTTATTCAAGATGTCGCTCTTAATGTATTAGGCGATGATGATCGTATATACGTAGGTAAACTTGCAAAAGAAGTTGTAGCGCGTCAAGCACATTCTATAGATAAGACCTTAGAAAGATTCAGAGATGCTTTAGAGTTTTTAGGTGGCAATGATATTTGGAGAAAAAGTAAAAAACATTTATAATGATACAATTGTAAAAAAACATTTGTTTATTCATTATAAAAAGTACCAAATATGAAATTAAAATTATTGTTTTCTATCGGATTGTTATGTTCAAATTTTTTGACAGTTTGCGCAGGAAATCAAGCTACTAAAAAAGAAGATCTTCGAGAAGAACGGCTTGCTTTATTAGCAGGTCTTGGTTTTCAAATGCAAGTCCCTATGGATAATCAATTATTGCAAAGACCTTTAGCTACGCAAAGGCAACAAAATTTATTTGTTCAACAACAGCCACAGCAACAGCAAGAACCTATTGCATCGTATCAAGGGCGATCATCAGCAAATGAATTACAAGATCAGGCAGCACGCGAACAGGCGCTTTTGCAATCAATCGATGGCGACGATGCATTCAGTGCTCGTCCAATACATTCTTCTGCGAGACAAGCAGCTCCTTCGCAATACGATTCTTCAGATGACTTGCTTCCGTTCACGGCTCCTCAAGGATCTCAGGAACAGCCAAAAGGATTGTGTGCACGAATAGCGGCTTGTTTGGGATGCTTGTGTTGATTCTGTTTTGAAAGTATAACGATGAAATTAAAATTATTTTTTTTTGCGACATTAATTGTTTCAAGTTTTTTAACTATGTGTGGAGACAGAAATGCTGAATTAGCGCGGCATTTTGATCTATATCCATTTCCATTGCCTAATGGAACCGTTGTTGAGCAGCCTCAACGTCAAGCATTGCATGAGCCATTGCTTGCTCAAGCAGCGCCAGTAGCAGCACCAGGTATTGCACAACCACATGAAATAGCTTTGGAAAATAGGGCTATGACGGAATCATCGCCATTCTTTGTAACGGTTCCTTGTGTTTGTTGTTGTTTTTGTAAGCAATTTGTTCCTGGATGAGCTTTTGATAGCTTGTTCCCTTGTACTTGCGATTAATTAAAAGCTTAAGCTTAAATAATTTCAATTTGACATAAGTATTGTTGTGGCTATACTGATAAATGAAAGTTATTTATTTAAAGTATGGAGATATGCATATGAATATGAAATTAAAATTATTTATTGTTATAGCGTTATTACATTCAATGACATTAATAGTAGCAGCTGACGAGGAAACATCTAGTGCTTTACGTGAGCCATTGCTTCTTCGCGATGATCAACAGCAGCAACCAGAAGTGCCAGCAATGCAACCAGTGCCACTAGCCGCAGTTGTAGTTCAAGCGATTGCTCAACAACCACAACCAATTATGCAGCAACCAGTCGCGGCAGCAGTGGTAGTTCAACCAGCAGTAGCAGAACAAGATAATATTTTAATATGTTGTTTGTGTTTAACCGAATGTTTTTTTGCGTCTTGTGATCCTTGCCCATTAGTGATAACAAAGATTTTTTTAAAGCAATTCTGTTCTCGTGAACGTATTCATGAATGTTTTGAGTAATTATTTTTTAGTTATTGCTGTAGCATGACATCATCAGCTTAGAAATAAAAAAGTTAATAATTTTTAAAAAAATTTTCGAGCTCTCGTCATCCTCAGGGAGCAACGCGACCGCAAGGATCCAGGCTTCGAGGCATAAACAATTTTATGATATTCACGATATAGTGCTGTAAGGAGAGATCTGTTTGTTTTTGATTAAAAAATGTTTATAATCTGGTCCTTGTGTAGATTTATTTTATAATTACAAAGGAGTCACGTTTATGAACATAAAATCTTTACTTTTTTTGCAAGTTTTTTTGCTTGCATCACTCATCAAAGCAGCAGATGCCAATAATCAAGCAGTACCATTATTAACTGCTCAAAGCACTGCTCAAGATGAGGTAGTTAGCAAACAGCCAATGTCTACGCAACCAATTACATGGTGTGTGCATCTAGAACCTAAAAAAAAGCAACCAATATTGCGAAACGTAGCATGTATTTTTTGTTGTGGTTTATGGACAGTTAAGTGCTCTGGAGATTAATTTTTTTAAACATTTTTTAAATAAGCGAGTGCATCTTTGTGCCATGTTTGATTGAGAGCTTCTAGCGAAGAAAGAAATGTTTGCAATTCAAATGGTGATGAAAATCTCATGTATCCCTCGAGTGTTTTTTGTAGATACTGTTCTATCGAATGCTGCTGTGGATAGTGATTTTTGATTGCTTGCAATACAATTTTTTTTCTAAAAGTAAGTTTTTCAACAGCATCTAACATATTTTCTAATTTTTCAAAAAGATGAATTGCTTTTTCTGTTGCTTCTTTTTTTAGTAAAAGAAGCAACAATTTTTTTTGATAATAAATAACTTTTTTTTCGTGTGAAAGTTCTTTAAAAAGCGCGACTGTTTGTTCTACATATTCTATAGATTCAGGATTTATGATTGTTAAATGTTGATAGATAGAGACTGCTTCGATGATGTGCCCTTGCATTCGATAGAGATGCGCGGCATCAACGTAAAGATGAATAAATTGTTGATCATCAAAACTCAATAAAATGTCCGCTTCTAATTTTTTGATAAATGCTTTGTTTTGCAATGAATGAGTTAAGAGCCTGAATAGATTAAGTGCGCGTTCTTTTTCTTTTTTGTGCACAAATTCTGCTAATTTGAACCAAGAGAGACTCTGTTTTTCTTCTTTTACTACTTTCATTTTTTTATTCTTTCCTTTTTAAACTTAAGAAGTATTACCATAATATATTCGATGAAAGATGAAAAGATGAATAGTAACAAAAAAATGGTGCCGGGAAGCGGAATCGAACCACCGACACTGCGCTCTTCAGGCGCATGCTCTACCACTGAGCTACCCCGGCAAAAACAAGAAATGTTAAAAAGAATGTTTTTATGGTACCGTTTGTAAGATTTTTGTCAACAATAAATAATCTAGATTGCTAAGATCTTTAGGGTTTGATAGGATCTTTAGCCAAGTTCTTGAATGTTTTCAAAATAAAAGGTAACTCGTGAATACGCTTTTGTTAGCTATAAAAAAGATCCATACTGCCTGCTTAGAATCGCTTGCATTAAGCACAACTTTGGAAAGCTTAGAGCAGGTTCGTGTTACATTTTTAGGAAGAAAAGGCAAAGTTTCTGAGTTGATGCCATCACTGAGCGCACTTTCTTTAGAAGAAAAGCGAGAAGCAGGGCCTTTGATTAATGACCTTAAAAAGAATCTTGAATTTTTATGTGAACAAAAAAAACAGACACTGGTTAAAGAACGATTAAGTGCGCAAGAAGAATTATTAAAAGATTTTGATGTAACTGCTTATACACCCGGAAGAATGCAGGGATCTTTGCATCCATACACGCATGTTACGCACATTTTGACAACACTCTTTTCGTCATTAGGTTTTGCAATAGTTGATGGTCCAGAAGTTGAGACTGATTTTTATAATTTTGAAGCTTTGAATATTCCAAAAGATCATCCTGCTCGTGATATGCAAGATACATTTTGGTTAAAAATTCCCGGTCTTTTGTTGCGTACACAAACATCTAATGTTCAAATTCATGAAATGCAAAAAAATACGCCACCTTTGGCACTTATATCAATCGGTAGGGTTTATCGTAACGAAGCCACTGATGCGAGCCACGATTATATGTTTCAGCAGTGTGAAGGCATGTTTATCGATAAACATGTTTCTTTGTCTCATTTAATCGGAACAATAAAATTTTTTTTGCAAAAATTATTTGATAATAAAACTATAGAACTTCGTATTCGTCCTGGCTATTTTCCTTTTGTTGAACCTGGCATAGAAATTGATGCATCTTGCCCATTTTGTACGCAAGGTTGCTCAACATGCAAATATAATCGATGGATAGAAATGGGAGGGGCAGGGCTTATTCATCCGCACGTTCTTAAAGCTGGAGGAATTGATCCTGAAACATATCGTGGATTTGCATTTGGATTTGGTTTAACAAGATTGGTAATGCTCAAGTACGGCATTTCTGATATTCGGCTTTTACATTCTTGTTCGATGGAGTTTTTGAAACAGTTTTGAATTTTTTAAAAAAAAGGAATGAGTAATGGAAGATATAACTAAAGTTATAATACCTGCAGCAGGTTATGGAACGCGTTTTCTTCCTTATACAAAAAGTATACCTAAAGAAATGCTTCCTATCTTAGAAAAGCCTGCTATTCAATATATCCTGGAAGAAGCATTAGCTTCGGAAATTAAAAATTATACTATTATTACGAATCGGGATAAGCGATCAATAGAAGATTATTTCGATACACATCCAGCGTTAGAAGATTTTTTAAAAGACCAGAATAAAGAAGTTCTTTTAGAAAGTGTTCATAAAATATTAAAAAATTCAGAATTTACGTACGTCAGACAACAAGAAGCTTCTGGATTAGGGCATGCTGTTTGGCTTGCTCGGCATGGTATACAGCCTAAAGAATTTTTTGGCGTTATGCTGCCAGACGATATTATCACGAGTAAGCAGCCAGCATTATCGCAATTGATGCGCATCGCAAGACAAGAAAAAGCGAGTGTTATCGCTGTGCAAGAAGTTCCGTTAGAACATATTTCTGCGTACGGAGTTATTGGCATTAAAAAGCAGATTACGACTAACTTGTTTCAAATACAAAGCGTGGTGGAAAAGCCAGCAAAAAATACAGCACCTTCAAATTTAGCAATTATTGGTCGTTATGTTCTTACGCAAAAAATTTTTAATTCACTTGATCAAGTAAAAAACTATACGATCGAAGAACTGCAGTTAACTGATGGATTGGCACATTTGTTACAAAATAACGAAAAAATGTTTGCTTATAAAGTACAAGGCGTTCGGTATGATGTTGGAACTCCGATAGGATGGATTAAAACAATTATTAGTATGGCGCTACAAGATCCGCATTATCAAGGTCCAATCAATCGTTATTTATCTGAGTTAGGAACGGTCAATTCACCTTTGTATAATCAATCTAAAAACATTATTCACGATACGTTGTAGAGTAATCTATGATCCTCACGGCGCTTGGATCGCGCCTCAGGATGACGAACGCGAAGATGAAGCATTATTTTTAAGCTGAAAATTTTTAGCTATATCACGGCGTGACGCCAACATTTTGATAAGGATTAGCATTGATATTTTGTACGTTTGTTTTTGCAACAGATTGAACGACATTATTTTGTGAATAAGGTGTAATATAATTTTGATTTGTTCCAAGTATTGTTTCGTCTTTGTTTCCAAATGCAAAATTTGCATATAAAACATTGGTAGATGAAAGAACGGTGCCTTCATCATAAATTCCGTAAGCTTTTGAAAGCGTAGCGCTCGTGTTTGCAATGACAATATTGTAAGCAATAGCACATCGTACCGCATTCTGTTTTATTTCAATTCCAATACCAGAGCCAGAAACACCATCATTTGCTTGTGATCTGCAGTATTGAATCGTGCATCCTTGACTATTATCAATAGAAAATCCGCAACCACGACTATTTACATCACGCGATCCTTTATTGCCAAAAGCATTGCAATGATCAAACATCGTACCATCGCATATTCCCGTGTCAGATAAAAATCCAAAGCCTCCGATTGTGTTAGCGTTTCCAGTAATGATATGGTACGTGCTGGTGCATTCTTTAAAAGTGCTGTAGCTACTATTTTGCGTATAAAATCCTGCAGAAAGTGCGTAAGAAGAAGCATGAATGCTTGAGCACTCTTCAAAACTATTGTTAAAAGAATCAAGTTGATAAAAGCCATAGGCTCTGCCTGTGTTTGTTGTTGAAGTAGAAATAATTGATTTTGTTTTGCATTTTTTAAATGAACACTGTAAAGAATCGGTATCAAGATAAAATCCAGAAGCTATTTTGCTTGCAGTTAGGTCTTCTATAACGCAAGAATCGCATTCGATATTTTTAGAATGTATGGTATAAAAAGCATACGCATTTTTTGCAAGTTGTGACGTTTTGTTGCTGATAAAAAAAGAATGTTGAATAGAAAAAGCATTGCAATATAAAAGTTTTAGTCCGTAAGTATCAGTCGTTATGCCATTGCATTCTTGTATGCAACAATTTTTTATAGAACATCCATTAATAATATTTCCATTCGTGCCTTGGAAGGTAATTCCCGAAGTTACACATTTTAAAAGAGTGATGTTTTCGAGCGTAATATGTGAACAGTTATTATGAATCAAGATTCCATGACCATTCATCGATTCGATAATGCCATTTTTAATGGTAACGTTCGATATTCCTGGAGCTATAGTAATGCCATTGATCGGTGAGCCGCTGCCAGCAATGAGCGTTATGCTTTTGCCTGCAAGATCAAGCGTAACGTTGTCTGTGGTAATATAGATAACGTGATTGAGAGCGGCCATACTTGCAATATCTTCTGTTAAGACATACGTACCAGCTTCTGGAATTGTATAGGTTGCTTTTAAATCAGTATTTGTTTGAGATGGCACTTTAAATTTTTGTTTTCCAAAAAAAGTAACAAGTTGCGGATAATCGGTTTTTACGCGATGAACTTCTTCGCTGGCGGCTAATGAATGTATTAAAAATAAAAAAAATATAATAGGTTTCATGAACGTATTTCCTTATTTAAAAAAGACCGACACATTTAATGCTTAAAAAAAATGCGCAATTATTTGAAAAAGTAATCGGATCATCTTCATCGGGACTAAAATTTGGTAGATCTAAAATCGTTTGTAATTTTAAAGGAATTGTTTTGCCAGCATTACTTTTGTAGTAACTTGCTGGCATAAAAAGTGCGCCTAAAATTGAAAAGGTGAAATCAGAAAATGGTGTAATATCGATACTTGCATTGAGCTCTGTTCCTAAAGCTTTCGAAAGTGATTTGTTCATATCAAGTTGCATGGTATTAGTAAAATCGAGTGATTGTGCTTGCCATAATGAGCTGCTAATGCCTTTTTTTAAAGCAGTGATGGTAAAATAGGTTGCAATTGTTCCAGAAAGATCAATTATTTTTTGTTCAAAGATTTTTTTGTAATGAGCTGTTGTTGCAAAAAAACCTTGATTTGTAAAATTAATCGAAGTTATAGCGTTTCTGCAACTTGAACTTTCCGAAAGTGGATTGTTACATTTTTGTGCTTGTCCAAAAAATAATGGATTCACACTTTTGCTTTCTAAAAGTTGTTGTATACCGATAAAGCCAGCATATTTTTTGTCGTAATCAAGATAGGATATACCGGGCGTTAATCGAGTAAGCATAATTGTTTCGTAAGAATCGTTAGGAGGAGTATCTCCCGAAGCACATCCTCCTGCAAATCCGACAGAAAGATGTTTTCCTGTAAATATTATATCGCTATACACCATCCAGCCTTTGTAGCTATTGTCGTAGCCATTTCTATAACGATCGTATGAATTTTTAAAAATATATTCTGTTCCTGGCTCTATTTCGTATAAAAAATTTGTTCCATTGCCATAACTTTGAGCTATCTGAGTTGGTCGAATAACGAGGGGCGAAAAGGTGAAATCATTATTCAAAGCAGTGGTTACCGTAAGATCGGTATTTGGCGTATAAAATAAATGCGTGTTAGAAAGACCATTTGTTTGAATAAGTTGATTGCGGTCCCAATGTTTGACGTGTTGATGACCGAAATTTTTTGCACATTCAAAAGAATAACGAATAAAAGAAGTTTCATATATTGCTTCTAGTCCAAGAGAGAAAAGTGAGCTGGTAGCATCTTCGGGAAATTCAACTTTTTGCGTGTTGTTATGATTGTAAAAAAAATAGGGATTAACCAATAATGTATTATTTTTTACTTTTTTATTAATAAAACTTTGTGCAACAAAAACAATATTATTTTTGCCAGAACCACGTTCTTTAAAGGGTACTTCTAAATTTTGGAAATTTGTAAATGATCCATTTGTTAACAAAGAATTGCTTAAACTTGTGTTGATGCCAAGATAAAAATCGCTAGAAAATGTTTTGTTTTTAGTGCTTAGTGAGCATAAAAATCCTGGTCTAAATTGATCAATTTGTTCATAAATAAATTGTCCTGGAATCGGTGCTTCTAAAACATATGCATTGCCAAGTGTTAAGCCGTTGCCGATTTTGTAGGGGAAAAAACCAATTTTAAAAAATGAATCATAGTTTTCTTGCGGTTGTATCATGAGTGCTAATTCTCGTATCCACAAGGTATTTGCATACTGTGTGGATACGCAATCAGCTTCTGTGCGCGACCAACCAATTTTTATTGCAGATGATTGACTTTGACTGTATAAACCATTGTTTCCAAAAATGCCTTTAATGCGTAACGTTGCATCAAAATCAATGGTTGGTTTTTTTGCGGTGTTACTCTTTTTTTTTTGATGCGTTCCAAAATCAAAAATGTATTGTACAAAAGAGTAGGAATCAAATGGTTGCGAGCTATTAAACAGTTCAAGATTATTGCCAAAAAAATATTGCATATTGATCGTTGCAAAAAAAGGATATTTTTTCTTTTCGGCAGGGAAAAATGGAAACGTGTACAATAAAAATAAAAATAAAAAATATATGCTGTATGCTCGAAACATTATGATGTGATGCTTACGTTATAAAAAAGAGGTTTGTTTGCAATATCCAAAAGACCATCAATACCAGCTTCTACCCGAGGGAAGTTATTACTCGTAGTGCCACCGATAGGAAGATTAGCTGCATAATTTGTAATGACTCGTGGTGAGGCATTGTCAGAGTTGCAAGCGGCATAACAATCGATAAAAATATTTGTTGTTGCAACGGCTGTATCATAAAATCCGTAGGCTGTGATGCCAGAAGTTGCTGAAGTACAATTGCTGACTGCGCTGCATTCTTTAATTTCTATGAATTTGCACGCACTATTGAGAATGGCATCAAAATAAAAACCGTATGTATTTGCAGCATGATTTGCTGTTGCGCCGTTTCCTAGTGATTTACAATGATATAAGCACGATTGCGCTTCGTTTGAAAAATAAAATCCAGCAGCTCCGTATCCTGCGGTGCTTGCAAGTGTTCCTGCTGTTTGTCCGTGAGCATTGCATTCATGAAAATTATTGCTTGTTCCTGCAATTGAATAGAATCCAGCAGCAATTGCAGTTTGATGGCCGGTGATGATGGTATTTTGTAAAGCTTTACAGCGCAAAAATGAGATGCCTGATGATGTGTTAAGATAGTAGCCAGCAGAAAATAGTTGGCCTTGATGGCTGGTCGAAAGACAATCAGAAAGCGTACAGCCTTTGGATGAAGCTATATGAAATCCAGATGAGCCTTGCAAAGGTGTTGTGCTTGTTGCGTAATCTGTGCGCGCGCTGCAATTGTTAAAATTACAACCAACACAATTAGTGTCTAATTTAAATCCAATAGCCTGTAATCCAGTATGCCCTCCAGATTGAACATTAACGCAATTAATATTATTGCAAGTTGTAAGCCATATTCCTGTTGCAACACTGCTAGAAGCTGTTGTTTGGAAAAATTGTGAATTTTCGATAATAATATTTTGACTATTGCTGAGTTTGCAAGAAGAAGCATTGGTGCCGGTAATTTTAGAAATGGTACAATTTTTTATCAAAGCGCTTTGTGTTCCTGTGCTTACAATTCCGTTTGTGCAGCCTGTGATTGAAAGATTCGAAATACGAATTCCATGCGTATCTGAACCTAACGTAATACCTGATCCTGTTGTGTAGGTTATAGCGCCTTCGTCTAGGATGATGCCATAGCAACCATTTCCGATAGATAGGGCATCGCTTGAACTATTAGTAAGACGATATTTTTGTATTAAAATATCGTAACAATTGGCGCCAAACGAAAGCGCATTATTTGTTCCTGTGCAGGTATCAATGGTAAGGCCATCGAGTTTAATGTTATAGCATGATGTTCCGAATGCTATTCCTTTTCCTGCAACATTAGAAATTCTTAATTTTTTAAAAATCAGGCTATTGGTGCTATTGGCGCAATTAATCGCTGTTCCTGAAGATCCGCCGCCACTTATAATGATATCTTCGAGCGTTGTGGTATTTGATTCAATCTGTATGTCTGTTGTCGTGCCTGGATTCGTAAGTGTTAGTTTTTCAAGGCGTATATTTAACGATCCTGTTGCGCTATGAATGTTGATATTTTGAATATTATTTAAATGACCATTTTTTATTGTAACATTTTTTTTGTTATTAATGATTATGCCTTTTCCGGTAACGTTTGTTCCATTCAATGTATGACCTGCTAAGTCAAGAACAACGTCGTCAGAATCAATCTGAATAATAGCAGTTGTATTGCCAGAAGGGGGCATAATATTTTCCGAAAGTGTATAATTGCCCGGCTGTGATATCGTATAGCCAATAAGTCCTGTAGTTACTGATCCTCGAGAAATTATTTTCCAATTTTCTCCAGCAAGAGATCGTGTTTTTTGCTGTTCTGTATGATTTGTTGCGGTATAATTAAAAAAATTAATTAAAAAAATAAGATATAAAAAACGCATTAAAAGATTCCTTCTTTAGGTAACAATACTGATATTTTCAAGGTGACTTGTTTGTAAAGCTTTTTGTAAAAAGTTTTGTTTGATAGTGGTTTGAGAAAATGGAGTGCTAAAGGGGCGAAGATAATTAGCTTTTCTATTTAAAATGGCATAATTTTTTATAAATGTGTTTGTTTCTTGGTTGCGTGGTTCATCGTCATAAATACCATAATCATTATATTCTGTGTGATTGTTGCGTATGGTAGTGTACGTACTTTCAGAAAGCTTGATGCCATAGGCATTATGATCTTCTGAGTCTGTTTGATTATGTTGTGCATACGAATTTTCTAAAAAAGTTTTTTGAGTATTTTCTAATAAAAATCCACAGGCATCATCTTCTAGCGATCGATGAGCTTGAGCGTTGCATGTGTCGATAAGATTATAAAGTTGTGTGTTTAAAAAATAAAAACCTATGCTTTTTTGTACGCTTTGATGTGCTAGAGAAGCACATTCTTTTACAAAAATCATAGAACTTGATTCAATCAAAAATCCGTATGTTTGGCCATAATCGTTGCTATTGTTGCTCGTAATAATATGCTGCAATCGAACAAGCGTACCATTTTTTATTTTTACGCCAATTGTTGGAGATACTCTGTTTTTGCAAGACATGATGCAGCAATTTTTTATGGATGCATTTTTTATAGTGCTTAAATGTATTCCATTGCCGCAATCTATAATTTTTATGTTATCAATAACAATATTGTGACAGATCGTATTTGAGCCTTTTATAATAATTCCAGTGCCAGAAAATCCAGTAATAATGCCATTTTTTATGGTTATATTAGAAATACCATCTTTAATGATGATACCATGAATAATGCGAGTTTCTGTTGGATTATAGCTAAGTGTTTGATTATTTAAATCTAAAATAGTGTTTGATTGATTAATAAAAATGCCACACCATTCATTTTCGTATGATAAAGGATTGGTAACATTGTATGTTCCTGCAAGAGGAGCCATTTCTGAAAAAGTAGCTGAAGCAAAAGCCGTTTGTGTTGATGATTGTGGCAACGTATTAATATTAGATGGTGCTGCGGTTGTCGTTGTTGTAGTGACTGGCTGTTGTTCTATTTTTACCGTAATAACTTGTGGCGTTGCAGTAAGTGCTGTTGCTGATGGTGCGATGATTTGTGTTGTTTGAGTAATTGTTTTTTGTGCCGTGTAAACATTCATTGGATTAATAAGAGCAGACAGAGGAATGATGGTGATCAATAATAAACATAAGATATTCATTAGAAAGTATCTGTATTAAGAAGTAATAGTAACGTTTTGAAAGGGCTTTACAAGGGCAATGCCGCTTACACCACCAGCAGCTACAGGAGCAGTGGTGTTAAGTTCTCCTTGATTTGGATAGGTAACAGAAAAATTAGAAGTTGTTGAGCCTTGACCATTTCCATAAAAAAAACAATCAATAATGAGCGCATTGCTTTGTGTTGATGTGTCTCGAATACCGTATGCTTGTGATAGCGTGGTGGATCGATTGTTAAAGCTATGACATTTTTTAATCATTGCTTGTGTGCAGTCAGAAAGCTGTATGCCAACTGACCAATAGGATGATGTTTGTGAACCATGAGAATGTGAATAACATTCATTCATGACAGGATACACTTCAGACTGAAGATCAAAGCCAATTGCCGTAGAAGATGCATTAGAAGCATTGCCTTGATTGCCTTTAGAAAGACAGGTTATAAATTCATTTCCGATACCAGCAGTTGCATAAAATCCGCGACTACCATCAGTTGTTGTCGTTGCAAAAGAACCTGCTTTATTGTAATCACTTTGACATGATACAGTATGTGTATAGCGTGTTGCGTTATAGTAAAAACCATAACCATTTTTTGTTCCTGAGTTACCTAAAGCTATGCAATGATTAAATGCGCAAGAATTAATACTTTGCGCATAGAAACCGTAACCATTTCCGCCAGCAGTGCTATTGGTGCCGATGTTATTGGATGCTGAGCAACGGAAAAATGAACATGCAGTAGATCCAGTGTCAGTTCCGGTAATTTTAAATCCATAACTATGCAAACCTTTATTAAGACTTGCATCGCATTGTTCAAAAATAACAGTATTACTATTTTGAATAAGAGCTCCAATTGCATCTTTACTTAAAACAGTTCCATCAGATTGCCCAAAGAGACAGTTTTTAATAAAAATATTATTACAATAATCAAGTTGAAGGCCAACGGCTTGTGTTACTGATGCAGTTCCTACGGTTCTTGAAATACTGCAATCTTCGATAATGCAGTTGCTGATATCATTTCCAGATGCTGATGATCCAGCAAAATAAATTCCTTGCTTGCCGCAATTGCTGATGACAATCTGTTGCAATCTAATATTATCGCATCCTGGACGAACATAAATACCAGCACCTTTGAATCCAACAATGCTGCCATTTTTGATCGTTATATTTTTTTGATTAGCATTGATTTCTATGCCATTTGTGTTTTGATTTGCGCTATTTTGATAAAGTGTTTTTCCTCCTAAATCAATGACAAGATTATCGGAAGAAATAAAAAAAGCAGTATTGCCACCACTGGTAGTTTGTGTGCTCGTGCCCTGAAAGCCGATATGATCAACAAAAATAAAAGTGCCAGGAGTTGTTGGTGTAAAGGTTTTTATTAACGAAGCTTCACCTATTGTTCTGAAATCAGTTTTAGAAATAGGCGACATATAATGGAAGCTAATAATATCGTGTTTTAATTGTGGATGAGCTTTTTGAGAAGCTTTGATTGGATTACAAATAAAAAATAAGGTGATTAAAAGAACTAGCATCAAGTCTCCTTTTTTTGGACTAAGCAGTTATAACTTTTAATCACCTTACTGAAAAATAATAAGTTCGTATATCTTTCTTTTATAAAAAATTATCTTTAGCTAAAAGTGATAGTCATTGTTCCTGCGCGACCATTAACTGGAGTAGGTAAGGTTGCTGGCCATGTGTCATAATGATCAAAATCGAGACCTATGTTATTTACAACAACGGTTACATTTGATACGCGTGATGTTGTTAATTTTTGTAAAGCTACAGAAGCATCATGAAATCTTTTTAATAAAGGTAAAAGATCGACTCTTAAACATGCTAAAGCCTTTTCTTTAATAGGACCTATTAATCTAGCAAGTCCTGGTATTGAGCTTGTATTAGGTATAGAAGTACTTGTTGTATATGCTTGTTCTAATCCAAGTGGACCAAAAGCTTCTACAAATATTCCAGCACGTGTTATTTTTATTCCTATTGGTGTTCCTAGTGCAAATCCAAGATTACCTAAATAAGCGCTTATGTTTGCTGAGTCTATAGAAACAGTATTAAAATTAACTCTACCTTGTTCAGCTAATGAAAGAAGAACATTTGTCCTTCTTTCAAGTTGAGCTTTAAGTGTATTATGAGCTGCTATAAGAGCGGTTATTTGAGCTTGTGATAACGCTGTGTCAGCAAGTGCTTTTGCTTTACCAGCAAGAGTTTCTCTAGCATCTGGTGCTGATCCGGCTCTAATTAAAGCAGTTGTAAGAAGATTATTTGTTGTTGCAGCTTGTTTCATAAGTGCTTGTGCGAATTCAAATGTTGCAGAAAAAGTATTATTAAGATTAGCTGTAGATGCAGGATTTAAAATACCATTTATTCTAGCTGTATTTTGTGTTGGTATAAAAGTGAATTTTGAAGCATTTAGTGCTGGTATAGCAATTGTTTCTCCTGTCATATATTGATAATTAGCATCATCTTCTGTAAAAAGCAGATAGCGCAATAGATTTGACATGGTTTGATTAAAGAAATCTACGGTCGACACTCCAGGATTTTGAGCATTTGCAGTAGGCGCATCAGCAACAAAATTTGCCGGCAATAAAGCATTTTCAAATCTATTTAATTCAGCATTCCATAGCTTTCTAAATGTATTAATTATTGCTCTAATTCCTAACAAATCGGTTGTGATATTTGGAATGAGTGTGATTGATAAAATAGTTTGTAATGCTCGTAAGCTTACATTTATCCTTTGTAAACAATCATTCCGTATGTCTATTGTTGTTGCAGCAGGGGCAAGTTTAGTTATGCATTGTTGCAAAAGAGGTAGCAATGTTGTTGATCCAGCACCTTCCATTGTTTGTTCAGATGCTCTTTGTGTATAAAATTCTGCATCAGGTCCAAATAGTCTATTGTAAAGTGGTTTGTTTCCAAGGTCATGAATAGCTTGAAGAAATTCATTTGCAGTATTTAAAGCACTACCTGTTGCTGAAGATCTAAATAAACCAGGAGCAGCTACTGCACCAGCAGGGGCATCAGCACCAGCAGGAGGAGCGCCAACAGGATTCCACAATGATGGCTGAGGAGCAGGTAGAGGGCCAGCAACACCAGCTCGTAAAGGCATTGATCCACCGTTAATCATAACGTTGATGCGATTAAGAGCGTCAATTTGATCTTGAGTCATTTTTGCAACGGTAGCAGCAGGGGTGTTGTACGTGTTTAGAATATTTTGTTGCACTGGTACAGAAATGCTTACGGTATTATTAGCATAAGGTGTAAGCATTTGCCAGATTTGTGTAAAATTTGCAACACTTGCAGGTTGCTGAGCCAATGAGCTTATTTGTTTCCAGACATTGCCGCATTCTGTGTAGGGTATAGCAAGATGCAATGATAGAATCAATGCTATTTTTTTTAACGTTTTCATTATACAGTTTCCTTTTTACTTAAAATGTAATTTGTAAAGATCCCCAAATCATCCAGCGATGTAAAATAGTATTCTGGCCGCTAAATTCATAAGAAGTTCCAAGTTGCCAGTTTTGCGGATGATCTGTTTGTCGGTAGTAACCGAGTGTTGCGTACGCAGTATGAGCGCGAGCAGCAGGATGAGCAGCAGAATCAAGATTAAGATTAGCTTCTTGTACATAAAATGGTTGATCAACAGTGCCACCAATTCCTGTGCTGCCATATTGAGCAGCGTAGCTTGGCAGTGTGCTAATATTTCTTAATGGCTCAAGCGATCCAGGAGACATAGATACTCCATAAAGTGGAAGCGATGCGATTTGCGGACCAATTTTCCATTGTTCAAAAAGCGTCACATTTTCAGCTTGACGAACAATCGTGTTAAGACCTAGAGTTCCATTCCATTTTTTGCCAAAGGTTCCAAGATTAATGTTAAAGGTTCCTTGATAACCAGGAGTGACGCGTACTTTTTGCGTAAAATAGTTAATACCCCACGTTCTAGCGCCGGCAGTAGGTGCTGCGCCAATATCTTCTTCAAGAGTTCTAGCACCTTCGTTTCTAAAGATTTGCATATAGCGAGTCCATGGACCGTTGTAAAGATCGAATGAACGCATTTGTGTGTTTTCAAAAAGATATTCACTTTCGAATAACATACTAAGCCAGGTTTTTGTTTTTTTAGATTCATTCATAAAGAGTTGCAAATACGTTCCGCCAAGAAGTGCCCAGTGATGATTGTTCCCGACAATTGCTTCGAACATATATTCTGCATTTGGTCGATTACCTGTTGGAAAGATGATACCGGCATATCCAGTGAGATATAAGTCAGTCTGATTTTTGATATCAACACCAACCTTTAATGTCATATCAGCAATGCCAGCCTTTTTTTGTATGCCTTCGATGCGACCATAGAGCATGCCATCTTGTCTAAATGCTTGAATCATGGTTGCTACAGGAATAGATGGTCTGCCTGTAGTTTCATCGTAAAGGCCTACGCCATTGGTTGCGGCATTAAAAGGAGCTCCGTACGTGAATGTTTCAACAAGATTAAGATTGTTTTTTACTTGCATTACAGGAATTTCGAGCGTTGCCCAGAATTTTTGTGCAAAAGGCAGGCGTAAAGAAAGAGATCCACCAACCACAGATTGCTTTGGATTGATCGTAATGCTACTTGCTTGCGCGGTATTAAATGTTTGAATATTAAAATCTGAACCGATCAAATCTTGGCCAGTTCCTGGAAGAGCATTTTGTGTTGCTGCAGGCCCACCTTCTTGCAAAGGTGCTTCGTTCATTAAGAGGCTATTTTTATGATTGAAAAAGAAAAAATCGCGAAGACCGTTTGCATTGGTTGATTGCCCTCCAAAAGCGGCAAATTGCAAGGTTGGTTTATTCAAAGCTCTGCCATCTTCTTTGTCTTGGTCTACCAATAAATTGAGGGTTAAATTGGTAATAAGATTAGAGACAGGCAAAGCAGAAAAAAACGTGTGACTTGTTACGTTATTTGCGTCTGCTCGAGGCGTTAGACACAAAAGTCCTAGCGCCAGTTGTTTTGCATATTTCATAGTGAAGGCTCCTTTTTTAATTGTTTTTATTTTAAAAACTTGTATTTAGGTTTAGCATTATTTGTTTTTAAAAATCAATGGCTTATTTTTTATAGTTTTAAGCTTTTTAAATTTATATGTTGGTGCAAATTTCAAGAAGACGATTACGTAGAAAGGTTCGTACATTTGTCAATGAGTCTTTTGGAGCGTCTTTAAGCGCTTTTGAATTAACCGTTTTTTGTAAAAGAGCATCTAGTGACTTTAATGCGTCTATAAGATCTTGAATATATTTTTTTTGTGTGTCAGATAGATTATCTAAAGAAAATGAGAGTGCTGGATTTTTTTCTTGTATGACTTCTAAAATATGCGGATAAGGCAATGTTTGTGCCATTGCAAATTTTTCATCAAGGGTTAATTCTTTTTGTACGCACGGAGGGCATGTTACTTCTGGACATTTAGTTGGTGCAGGGCAAGAAACTGGATCCGGACATTTAGGACATTCTTTTTGTATGCACGGAGGACAAACAGCTTTTTGAGGTTCAGGGCAAACAGGGCATTCTGGCAAAGTTGGACATTTAGTTGGTGCAGGGCAAGGAGGGCAAGGAACTGGATCTGGGCATTTAGGACAGTCTTTAGCGATAGGTTCAGGAGTAGATAAAACAATAGGAGCTGGATCTTTTTTAACTTCTGCATTTTGATATTTTTCTAATATTTTGTAAGTTGCATCTGCATTAGTTGGAAAAGTTTCTTTTGGAAAAAGAGAAGCAAATGCCTTGCGAGCGGCATCTTTTGCTTCTTTAAAAGCGTTTAAAACATCAGGATCTTTAGTATCTTTATTATCTTTTTCATAATAATAAACATCGCCTATATCTAATAATAACATCTGAGGGTTGCTGTATTCAGTTTTAAAAAGAAGGGTGTATTGTTGGATGTCCGTCACGATAGGGTTAATCGTTTTAGTCTTATCTAGAGAGCTTTGGCCAAGCAAGAGGGCTATTGCAAGTAGTGTATATTTTTTATTCATAAATCTCCTTATTTATAATATTTTTCTTTAAACTTAAAAATCTTTTTTTATAGGTGTCAATCGATTAATGCGATAATAATTGGTACAGTGTAAAAAAAGTATCTGTAGATAAGAAAATTTTTAAAATATAAGGAAAAAAATGGTAAAACGAGCGCGAGGAACGCGGGATTTTTTAGATCTAAAACTTATGCACTTTGCTATCGCCGCTATCACAAAACATTTAAAACAATATAATTTTAAAGAAATTGTAACGCCACTTATCGAAGAAACGGCATTATTCAAAAGATCTTTAGGTAATGATACTGATGTTGTTTCAAAAGAAATGTTTATTGTTTCATCAAGTTCAGAGCAAGAACAAGATAAAGAAGATTCATTATGTTTGCGGCCAGAAGCAACAGCAAGCATTGTTCGTGCATTTGTAGAAAATGGCATACAAATAGTTCCGTGGAAAGTTTTTTTATCAGGTCAAATGTATCGTTACGAACGTCCACAAAAAGGTCGTTATCGTGAATTTTTTCAAACAAGCATTGAAATTATTGGTGCTCATTCAATTCGGTATGATGTTCAATTGCTTTCGTTACTAGATACATTATTTAGAGATATTTTTTTATTAGAATCATATGCCTTGCATATAAATTTTATTGGATGCGTGCAAGATCGTATTGCGTTTAAAAATCGATTAGAAACGTTTTTACAAACATATACTGATAAAGTATGTGCAACGTGTTTAGTCAGAAAAGAAAAAAATATTTTAAGAATTTTTGATTGTAAAAATACTGATTGCCAAAAAATATATAGTGATGCTCCGCGATTGACAGATGTTTTATGTAATCCGTGTGCGCAGGAATGGACAACAATTCAAAATGGGTTAGAAGAATTGGCAGTGCCATTTGTTCATATGCCTTACTTAGTGCGTGGATTGGATTATTATAATAAAACGGTATTTGAATTTGTCAGTCCGCATTTAGGTGCACAATCAGCATTTTGCGCAGGAGGACGTTACGATCATCTGGTTGCGAATCTAGGTGCAAAGCAGGATCAACCTTCACTAGGTGCGGCAATTGGCATCGATAGACTTTTGTTGTTGCTAGAACCATTGCAAAATCAATTGCAGCTGCCTTATGAAAAAGCATTGTGCGTAATAGTGCCTTTTGAAGATGCGCAACAATCATTAGCTTTACAAATTGCCGACATACTCATAAAAAACGGTATAGCGGTAGATGTTTTTTTTGATGGATCGGTTAAAAGCATGATAAAAAAAGCAGATAAATGTGGAGCAAAAGTAGTAATTTTTATTGGATCTGATGAACAAAAAAATGGAACAATAACTATTAAAAATCTGCATTCAGGTGAGCAGGTCAGCGTTAAACAATCAGCATTGATTGAATATATAAAAAATACGTATCATTTTTAAAAAAAATTACTTTTGTTTAAAATCTTCAACTTAAAAAGAATGCTTCATCTTCGAGATCGTCATCCTGAGGCGCGATCCAAGCGCCGTGAGGATCCAGGATTTACTGAAATTAAAAAGTTAATGATTTTTTAAGCTTTCAAACTCTTATTATTTTTATGAAGTAATATAATCGAATCGATTGTAAAAGTATTATAGCTTGATACGATGATGCAGTATCCTAAAAACTATGCTTTATAAATCCTGGATCCTCACGGCGCTTGGATCGCGCCTCAGGATGACGAGAATTCGATATTTTTAAAAAAAATTAACGTTACTGAGATGAGCAAGAAGTATGCAGATGATGTTTTGGTGAAAGATTGTTTTCAGCAAGAACGAAAATAAAAAGAAAAAACATACCGTATAAAATAGCTGATGATAGCCAACGTTTTTGACAGCGTCTCATAATTTAAAATCTTTCAAGAATGTTTGAGCAATTGATATTTTGCTTTTATAAATAGTAATAAAATATAGCTAAAAAGCTTGTTTTGTCAAAGGGATTTTATTATTTAAGCTCTGTTAAAGAGAGTTTTTGTCCAATAACATAATGTTTTTGTAGAAAGTTTAATTGTTGTTGATGTTGTAGAAGCTGTGGATCGGCTTTTTTAGCTATTTCAAGTAAATCTATTAAATTAATCGTATTTTGCAGCGTAAAATCTTCTGCAAGCACATCTTGCCGTTTTTGTTTCCATGAACTTTCTTTTTCTTGAGCTGTTTCTTTTTTATTTTTTTTCTTATCATTCTTATGTTCGTGCGGCTTAATATGTTTTTTTAAAACAGAATCTCTGCCAAATTGTGATTGCATCCATTTTGCGATATCATTCGGTGGGCTGTAAGCTTCTATTACAAAATCAGGAGCGATTCCTTTGCCTTGAACACAGGTATCGTACGGCAAGTAATAGAGTGCGGTTGTCATTTTTAAAGCGCTTTCTTTGCTCAGCGGAATGACTTCTTGCACAGATCCTTTGCCAAATGTTTCGGTACCAACAATAAAAACATTCAAATCATCTTTTGGTTTTGATTTTTCAGAATAAATGCGTAATGATCCTGCAAGAATTTCTGCAGAAGAAGCGGTATAATTATTAACAATAAAAAAAATAGAAAAACCTTCTTTGCGAGCTAATGGTTTGTGTGAGGTTTTCCATGATTCTATAATTTTATTATTTCTGTCTCTGGTCGTAACAACGAGTGATCCTTTTGGTAAAAAAAGACCCGCAATATCGATGGCTGCATCAAAAAGACCGCCTGTGTTATTGCGCAAATCGATAATAATTGCTTTGCTCTTTTTTTTGTAAGCTGTTTCTAAAATGCTTTTTACTTGATCAACGGATTTTTCGCTAAAAATAGAAAGTAATAAATAGTAGATATCATGTTTGTCGATATAAAACGAAAGTGAAATTTCATCTTTAATGATATCTCGAGTAACGGTAAAATCTAAAGGATCAGTATTATTTTGACGCATAACTTTGAGTGAAACTTTACTTCCTTTTTCGCCTTTTAACTTTGACATAATTTCATCAAGCTTCATTCCTTTGATGGTTGCGTCGTCAATTTGAACAATTTTGTCGCCAGGTTTGATGCCAGATTTTTCAGCAGGACCATTCGGAACGAGTTCAATGACAGGAACATATTCAGGTTCTTCTTCTAACGCTCCGGGTAGTACAATGCCAACACCGCAAAAATGGCCGGTCATTTTTTCAGAAAGCTGTTTGCATTCGCTAGCTTTTAAATAAGTTGAGTGTGGATCGCGATGAGAAAGTGCTTGGCATGCTTCTTCCATGCCTTCTTTTATTTCTTCTAAAGTAAGTTTTTTGTAATATTTGCTTTGTGGGCCATACATGAGCGCAAAGATATCATTCAGTGGTTGTAATGATTCGATTAATTCTTGTTCGTAGGCAGATAATGTTGATTGAATGACTTTAGATTGCATTATTGATGATGAGCAGAGTAGCATAAAGAGTAAAAATAACTTCATAAAACATATCCTTTTTGATGAATAGCATAGATTGTTTATTAAGATACGCAGCTTTTATTGCGAGAGTGAAGATCTTAAAAAAAGAAAGTAACAAAATGATTATTACTAAAAGATTACTGGTACAATTTTTTTTAATTTTAGAAATAGTATTTTTAGTCAAAGTGTATGTTTTTGGAAATCAAGGAGTTTTGTATTTGATGGATAAAAATAATCAAAATAAAAAATTAGTATCTTTGATTCAACATAAAAAAGAAACATTAATAAATCTTGAGCAAGAAATTGAAGCTTGGCAAACTATTCCTTTTTACAAAGAAGAGTGGGCGCGAGAAAAATTGCAGATGGCAAGATCTTGCGAGCAAGTGTATGTTATAGCAGAGTAAGTTTTTAATATATTCGATCTATAGATTATAAAGGAAGAGTATGTATTCATTGCCACGATTGCCTTATGCTTATGGAGCCCTTGAGCCTTATATAGAAGCACAGATAATGGAATTACATCATGCAAAACATCAACAAGCGTATGTAGATGGTCTTAATGCCGCTTTAGAAAAACACCCTGTATTATTCAAGACACCGTTGCCAGATCTTTTAAAAGATCTTAAAAATGTTCCTGCCGATATTCAAACAGCCGTGAGAAATCATGGTGGCGGAGTCTGGAACCATACATTTTTTTGGTCAATTATGAATGCAAAAGGTGGCGGAGAGCCAGTTGGGCTTGTGACTGATGCTATGAATGATGCATTTGGTGGGTTCGAAGAGTTTAAAGAACAATTTACGCAATTAGCAAAAAATAGATTTGGTAGCGGATGGGTTTGGCTTTGTGTAGATTCAGAAGGGCTTTTGGTGCTTTCATCAACGGCAAATCAAGATACGCCACTCTCTGAAGGATTAGCGCCAATTCTTGCGTTGGATGTGTGGGAACACGCTTATTATTTACAATATTTTAATCGACGCGTTGATTATATAGCAGCCTGGTGGAATGTTATTGATTGGTCTCAGGTTGAGCAAAATTATCAAGATTTTATAAAATAATGCATACTTAAAAAGATGATAAAATAAAGATAAAAATTCTCTCCAGTTAAGGATTTTAATGATGATCCTCAAAAAAAATATAGAAAAAAACGAAGACAATCAGGCAACGCATCACGCAGATGCAGCAACTGATCAGGCTCAAAATACTTTTCAAGAACATCATGTTCGTGTTGAAAAAGTAAAAAAAATGCGTGAACTTGGTATTGAGCCATGGCCAGAAGTGCAAGAAGTAACAGCAACAGCAGATCAGGTTATTGCGCAGTATCAAGAAGCGCAAGAAGGTCAAAAAACATACGCAATTGCTGGCAGGATTATGCTTTTGCGTCATCATGGAAAAAGCACGTTTGCAAAATTACAGGATCGATCAGGTTTGATTCAAATTTATGTTAAGCAAGATGTTGTAGGGCAAGAACAGTTTTCATTTTTAGAAAAATTTGTTGATGTTGGCGATGTAGTCTGGGTTCAGGGAACTGATTTTAAAACAAAGACTGGTGAAATTACGTTAAAAGTTGAATCTTTTAAAATAATTTCTAAATGCTTACATCCATTACCAGAAAAATTTCATGGATTAACTGATACAGAAATTCGCTACCGTCAACGTTATCTCGATTTGATCAGTGATCAAGAAAGCAGAAAACGTTTTGTAACGCGATCAAAAATTATAAGCAGTATCCGTCATTATCTTGAACAGCATGATTTTATGGAAGTTGAGACTCCGATGTTGCATCCTATTCCAGGTGGCGCTGCAGCTCGTCCTTTTGTAACGCATCATAATGCCTTGAGTTCTGAGTTTTTTTTGCGCATTGCGCCAGAACTCTATTTAAAACGATTAGTTGTCGGCGGATTTGAAAGAGTCTACGAAATTAATCGTAATTTCAGGAATGAAGGTATTTCAACGCGTCATAATCCAGAATTTACGATGTTAGAATTTTATCTTGCACATCATGATTATCAGTATGTTATGACCTTTGTTGAACAGTTGTTTCAGATGCTTGCTCGTGATGTAGTCGGTTCTTTAGCGTTAGAATTTCATGGCCATACGATTGATTTTTCAAAACCATTTGAACGATTAAGTGT
>JACCDT011058864.1_pt1 | contig 24436 bp, 22 predicted proteins | sample 7446291 | NCBI WGS metagenome assembly JACCDT01 (sample SAMN15323446, study PRJNA562643) | freshwater metagenome | isolation source: river surface water | place: USA:Blue River Watershed | collected 2017-08-17 | reverse complement strand
TGTTTTGGATATCAGTCTTTTAAAATAAATTCACGCAAAGGCGCAAAGACGCAAAGGAGCGCAAAGAAGAAAATAATATAAGAAAATTAAATTTTTTTTGATGTTCTGTGGAAGGTTTTAGGACAGGTTCTTAAGTAACGCGAATTGTTTTCGCAATTCGCATTAGATTTTCAGTTAATACATTAGGTAGGGGCTCTTCGTGGGCCTCGAAAGTTGTTTCGGGCTTGGGGTTTTGAGCTGGAGTTTCCTCGGTTTCCTTGGCTGCTGCGGGGTCCGCTAGATCTTGAAGGGCCGTTTCGATGTCCTTGATTTCCTCCGCCGCCACCACGAAGTATGGGTTTTGCAGGAATCGAGGGATCGGGTTCAAAGCCGGGGATTTGAATTTTCTTGATGGGCTCTTTGAGGAGCTTTTCGATATCTCTTAGAAATTCGTGTTCATCGATGCAGACGAGTGATACTGCGTTGCCTTCGTGACCTGCTCTGCCTGTACGGCCGATTCGGTGAACGTAATCTTCTGCAACGTTTGGTAGATCGAAATTCACTACATAGGGAAGCTGATCAATATCAAGGCCTCTTGCTGCGATGTCTGTTGCAACAAGCACTTGAATGGTGCCATCCTTAAAGTCTTTGAGAGCTTTTGTTCTTGCGCCTTGGCTCTTATTGCCGTGTATCGCAGCTGCTGTGATTTTGCTGCTTGCAAATAGCTCCGCAGTTACTTTATTCGCGCAGTGCTTAGTTCTTGTGAAAACAAGGACTTGTTTCCATTTTTGTGTCGAAATGAGATGGGAAAGAAGTTTTGTTTTGTTTTTGCTGTCAACTGGATGAATGATATGGGAAACGGTTGCTGCAGCACCATTGCTCTTTGTCGCTTGGATGGTTTTTGGATTGCGGAGAAAGCCATCAGCTAGCTTCTTAATGTCAGTTGGAAAGGTTGCTGAAAATAGTAAGTTCTGCCTTTTTTGTGGCAAAAGTTTCAATATTCTTTTAATGTCAGGCATGAAGCCCATGTCAAGCATCCGGTCTGCTTCATCAAGAACTAAAATTTCGACAAGAGATAAATTGACAGCTCTTTGTTCGACTAGATCTAATAGTCTGCCAGGAGTTGCAACAATAATATCAACACCCGCGCGAAGCTTGTTAATTTGTGGATTGATATTAACGCCACCGAAAACAACGGTAGATTTTAAAGGTAAGTATTTGCCGTAAGTGCGCACGCTTTCTTCCACTTGCGCTGCAAGCTCCCTTGTTGGTGTGAGTATAAGGGCTCTGACAACTGGTCTGCCTGGGCTTACACCTTTTCTAATTAAGTTTTGAAGTAGTGGGAGTGTAAATCCGGCAGTTTTTCCGCTTCCTGTTTGTGAACCGGCAAGCAAGTCGGATCCTTCTAAAATTAAAGGAATTGCTTCAATTTGTACTTGTGTTGGTACTGTGTACCCCTCATCCTCTACTGCACGGACAAGTTCTTCTAATAAACCAAAATTTTTAAACGACATAGAGATCTCCTATCCATGAATCGAAACAAGTATAGCAGATTACTCTATATAAAGAAGTAAACTTTTTAGATAGTTTCCTTCAGGATGGTAGAGATTAATTGGATGGTCGGAAGCAAGGCGGTGCTTAGATATAATTTTAACAGATCTTTTTGCATCAAGGGCTGCTTGAAAAATGACTTTTTGAAATAACTCTTCATCCACGTGGTACGAGCAGCTGCAAGTTAGTAGAAGAGAGCCTTTCGGCATTTTCTGGATGGCTTGACGGTTGATCTCTTTGTACCCTTTGCAGCCTTGAATCACATCTTGTTTCTTTTTTGCAAATGCAGGGGGATCAAGTATAACAATATCGTAGGGTAAAGAAGTTGCATTTCTAAGAAATTGAGTGACGTCTTCAGTCAAAGGTTTATGAACTTCAGGATCGAATCCGTTTAAGATAAGATTGGCTTTTGTGAGTTCGGTTGCTTCTTTTGAAATGTCGATTGAATGAGCAAGTGTTGCGCCTTGATTTAATGCGGCAATTGTAAAGCCACCTGTGTAGCTAAAGCAGTTTAGTACGCGCTTGCCTTTTGCAAAATCACCAATCAGGTAGCGCATTTCTCTTTGATCAAGAAAGAATCCCGTTTTTTGACCTTTCAGATAGGAGACGAAAAATTTAGAGCCTCTTTCATTAATTTCAACAAGGTCTTTGATTTCGCCAAAAAGATTGCCTTCAAATGGCGCTAGTCCTTCCTCTTTTCTTGTGGGAAGAAGTGATTTCTCATAAATTCCTTTAACCGGAAGTAGGGAAGTGAGGTGTGAAATAATAAGGGGTTTTAAACGGTCCATGCCAAGAGTTGAGATTTGTATGACCAAATAGTCACCATATCTGTCCACAATAAGACCGGGAATCAGGTCGCCTTCACCATTAATCAGGCGATAGGCAGTTTCGGTTTCTTTAAAAAGCAGTTTCCGTAGAGCAATGGCATTTTTGATATTTTGTAAAAGGGTTTCGTGTGGATCATTAGATCCAAAGCTGATCATTCGACCGCATAGGGAAGAATTTTGATTAAAGTAGCCGTAGCCAAGAAGTTCGTTTGCAAAACTATAGACAGGGAGCAGGTCGCCGTTTACAAATTGAGTGGGGAAGGACTGAATTGCGCCTGAGAAAACCCAGTGATGACTTTGATGAAGGACTTTTTCTTTATCTTTTTTGAGAATTACGGCAGATTTCATCAAGACACTAAATAGAGAATTAATTTGAAAAAAATGGAGAGAGATACTTGAAGCACCTCTCTCCAGAAAATGGCTTACATTGCGCTTACGTCAGTTGCTTCTGGTCCTTTACGGCCGTTAGCAAGAGTGTATTCTACTTTTTGCCCTTCACGTAAAGATTCAGGATTGCCAATGATGTTAGTCATGTGGACGAAAACATCTTTTCCACCTGCATCAGGTGTAATGAATCCGAAACCTTTTTGTTTATTAAAAAATTTAACTATACCTTTAGACTTAGACACTTTTTTCTCCGTGTTTTTTTTGTTAACATTATAAAAATGATTTTTTGGGATTTATATTGGAAGGGCTTTTTGATTGAACTACTAAAATACTCTCTCATAAACTAAATAAGGCACCATATTAAAAGAGCCTTAGCTTTTTTGTCCACATTTTCTTTTTAAAATAATAACTACTCTTTCAATCACTATTGACTTCTTAAATCACTAATATTTTGATTAAGTTAAAATAAATCAACATAAAAAATATGTGGAACATAAATTAAACATAATTAAGTGTAGGGTTATGTCTATGTCTAAAAAAGAGTTTTGGCGTTCAATATTGATGTATCTAATTGCATCACTGTTTCTTATATATGAAATGAGTATTCAGGTTTCACCTAGTGTCATGACGCATGACTTAATGCGAGACTTTCATGTTGATGCGGGTATTTTAGGTTTTATGGTGTCAGCTTACTTTTATAGTTATGCACTTATGCAAATTCCAGCGGGGATTTTATATGACCATTTCGGTCCAAGAACGCTTTTGTCTATTGCGGCTGTAATGTGCTCAGTGGGGACGCTTTTTTTTGCAGGGACCGAGACAGTTTATTGGGCAGCACTAGGTAGATTTCTGATGGGGATTGGCTCTGCATTTGCATTTGTTGGGGTTTTAGTAATTGCAGCTAGGTGGTTTGATGGGTATTATTTTGCATTTCTAGTGGGGCTTACTCAATTGCTTGCGGTCCTTGGTGCGATATGTGGAGCAGCGCCACTTGCAAAAGGAGTTGATGTCTTTGGTTGGCGGGTAGTGATGTACTTTCTTGCGGCAGTTGGGCTTGCGTTAGCCCTGCTAGCTCTTTTAGTGCTAAAAGACCGTCCTGATCATTTGCATCAGGATGTTTTAAAGTCTGAAAAACACCTTTGGAAGCACTTAAAACAAGTTATTGGACAAGGGCAGACTTGGGCCTTAGCTGTATATGCTTTTTGTGCCTGGGGGCCTATCATCGTTTTTGCAGCTCTTTGGGGTGTGCCCTATTTAATGGAACGGTATGGTATTTCAAATGTAACAGCCTCGTTTGCGACAATGCTTATGCTTCTTGGCGGGGGTCTTTTTAGTCCTGTTATCGGCTACATATCTAATCGCATGAAGAAAAGAAAACCTTTACTTTGGGTAGGTTCCTTTACAGGACTAATATGTAGCTTATTCATGTTATTCATCCCTGCAATTCCTTTTTGGGGCGTTGCCTTTCTTCTTTTTTTAATGGGGGTTGGAACAAGCGTCCATACACTGACTTTTGCTATTGTCCAGGATAATAATAGTCCGAAAGTGACCGCAACTGGAATGGGTTTTAATAATATGGCGGTAGTTATTGGTGGCGCTATCTTGCAGCCACTTGTTGGGGCAATATTAGACGGCTCTTGGAACGGCGCCATGGAACAAGGCATTCGGGTGTATACAACCACTAACTATGAAGCAGCCCTCTTTATTATACCAGTTATCTATCTAATAGGCCTTATCGTGAGCTTAGCATTTATCAAGGAAACCTACTGCAAGTCAAAATTTTAAAGAATGCTTTAAAATCTAAAATAGTGTATAATAAGAGGTATGTTCTGGCGTTCACTTCTTATATTACCTGCTTTAGTTTGTTCCTCAAATTGGGACTGGGATAAGATCGATCTTGGTGAGGTCCGATTTCCTGAGTCTTTTTTGTGGGGTAGCGCTTCGTCTGAATATCAAATTTCTGGAGCTGTGCATCTACCTAATTGTCAATGGGCTGAGTGGGAAAAGCGGGGTCATCCGGCTATTAAAGAAGGGCAGACTTCGGGCCAAGCTATTGATGGTTGGAATCGCTATGAGGAAGATGCTAACCTACTTAAAGACATTGGCTTAAATTCATATCGCTTCTCAGTTGATTGGAGCGCAATAGAGCCTAGAGAGGGGGAGTTTAATAGAGGTGCTATAGACCACTACCGTGATGTCCTTAATGCTCTGAAGGATAGGGGCATTACCCCTATGATTACCCTTCATCATTTTACCCATCCTACTTGGTTTGAAAACAAGGGAGCCTTTGAAAAAAGGGAAAATGTTGCCTATTTTGTCCGATTTGCGAAATTTGTCTTTAGTGAGCTTTCTGATGATGTGGAACTTTGGTGTACGATAAATGAGCCAACTGTAATAGCATTAATGGGTTATATACTTGGGGAGTTTCCTCCCGGTAAAACAGGGATCTTTCTTGCAGCAGAAGTCTTAAATAATATGCTATTTGCCCATGTAGAAGTCTATAAAGCGCTTAAAGATATGAAAAATGGCGATAATTGCCAAATTGGAATTGTTCATAGCTACCTTAAATTTGAGCCTTATAACGGGTGGAATCCAATCGAAGCTCTTCCGTGCCTCTTTTTTACGAAAAATCTGCATGAAACTGTTATGGATTTTTTTAAAACAGGTGAGTTCTCTTCTATGCTCTTACAGAGAGAAACAGTTCCTGATGCCCCAAACAGCTTTGATTTCTTTGGTCTCAATTACTATTCAAGAGCGGTCGTTGGGATGCAAATCTCTCTTTCTGATTTTCTCCACGCAACCTGCTTTCCCGGTGAAGTGATGACCGACATGCCCTATGCAAGCCATCCAGAAGGCTTTTACCAAGCGTTAGTTGATTGTGGCGAGCTCGGAAAGCCCGTCTATGTCACAGAAAACGGTATTGCTGATAGTAAGGATGATAGGCGTGAGTTATTCATTCGCAGGTACTTATACGCCCTTTCAGAGGCCATTAAAGATGGCGTTGATGTAAGGGGTTACTTCTATTGGTCACTTATCGACAATTTTGAGTGGGCAGAAGGGTGGAAAATGAAATTCGGTCTTTACGAGTGCAATCTAGAAACTGGGGAAAGAACCCTAAGACAAGGGTCTCTTGCTTATCGTAATATTGTTGCAACTCATAACGATGTCTCTCGAGGCGCCTTCGAGACGGCTTCCGCTTCGTAAAAAACTAATTATCAAGTTATAATGCTCGTGTTTCAAAAACAATCTGTAATTCCAATTATTGCTTTAAAGAGATATACTTCTTATTAAGATATTATAAAAAATCTAATGAGGAGATATATTTTATGACAATAACACTTGATTTTATGCGATGTGAGGCTGCGAGGATTCACCGTGATGCAGCCAATGGCTTGAATGCTAAGATTAATAAGGCCGCGCTAGATTCGAATTTAGAGGCTTCTAGTAATTTTTCCGGCTTACGTTCTTTTACAGTTATTGATAACAGCTGGAATTGGGGTTGGGGTGGTCCTACACCTGCACCGAATATACATGGGGCCCCCAAAACGGAAAGGGAAAGAGATGAAGAAAAGGCTAGAATTGCTGCATTTATAGGAAGTGTTGTGGCTGGTGTTTTTGCATTCATCACGGCTATTACTTATAAATCGTATTCTGCTGATAAAAAAGTATTTACTGAAACTGGTAGAATCAGACAACACGCTCTTGACCACTTCTGGGACGTTTCCGTGGATAATATTTCAGAAAAAAATTTGAGGCGAAGCTTTTTTAACCTAATGAAGGCTCAACTTGAGATAGATATCTTAAAATATCAAAAAAGTAGCGATCGATTTTACACCTCTCTTGCAATGCTAGTTGGTGGTGCAACGTTAGCAAGTGGAGGAATATTAATGGTTCCTTTTCTCATGACAGCCGGAAAAGTGGTTCTTCTTGTCTCAACTCTAGTTGGATTGTTTGGTTTGGGATCGCACTGGAATGATAGCGATGCAATTATAGCAAAACAACGCGAAATTGTAGGGACTAGAGACCAACTAGGATTGGCTGATGAAGTTCTAGCACGCGTTTATGCATCTAGGAACCTTAGTCAAGGAGGTGCTACAGGAGTTGATCATACACCCTCTGCACCGCCGCAGATAGATGCAGATTATCAATCGATTACTCCAGATAATTTTGATATGAATCGTGCAAATACGGCCCTACTCGCAAATAATGAAGCTGCACCACGACAATTAAGAAAATAGCTGTAGTTTAAAAGAGGTCGTAAAAGAAGCTCCGGGATTTTTCTCGGGGCTTTTTCTTTTTTAGAATCTGTGAGCCTTATTCGGGATAGATCTTTACGAAGAGGGAGTTTTTCTTTTGGTTTGCTTTGCGGGGGTCTTTGGCGGTAACTGGTTCAATGCAAACAAATGTGGCGCCTGGGGGATGATAGAGTTGGAAGGCGTTTTCAGGGCTTGCTGTTTTGTAGTGGATTTTGAGTGTGTGGGTGGGGGTTGTGAGGAGGGCAGACCCTGTAAAATCGGGGGATTCAGGGTTGAAGGTGTAGTCGGCTTCTTCTCTAAGGTCAAAGTTCAGGGAACCTTCTTTGTCTAACCATCTGTCGGGGATTTTGCGGTAGATGCATTTGTCTCCGTATTCAGGGCCGCATTTCATTTGGACATGGCCTGTAGTGCCATTGAGGGCGAAGTAATAGTGGAGGCCTGCAATGGAGGGTTTTCCTATGCTGTCTGTGTGCATTTCGATTTCGAGGCCGTGGACCGAGATGTGCGCTTTAAAGGTCATAAGAAAGTCAAAGCCTTCGAGACCGGCAAGCGTCATTCCGTGGTAAGTATCTGATCCTGATAGGGTTGCTTTAACTTCGGATGGCGTTGCTGTAAAGTTCCAAGGTACATATCTTCCGATACCATGGGAGAAGGCCTCTTTGCTGCCGTTTTTTTTGATACGAGCTATGTGAGGAAATATGGTTTCGTCAGGGATAAACGGTATCTCATTTTCTTTTCTATGGTAGAAATGGGGCCCAATCAGCGGTCCAAATCCGCTGAGACGTTCTTCAAATAGGGGCTTTGTCGATTGATCGATGACTTCAATGTCACCTTTCTTTAAACTAGAGAGATTCATTCCGTATTCGGGAAGAAAAGTTGCGGTTAGTAAGGATCCGCACTCCAAAGTATTTTGTAAAATAATTTCTTTCATAAGAAGAGGGTGTAACAGAAAAATGATTATGGCGCAAGAGGTTAACCTTTTTATTCGAGATGTTACGGTGTCTGGCGAGGGTGTTGGAACGCATGATGGGCTTACGATCTTTGTAGATGGTGCATTGCCAGGTGAGAGGGTGCGTGCTAGAATTTTTTTAAAAAAAAGCAGTTATGCTAAGGCAGAGCTACTTGAAATTTTGGATGTCTCGCCTAATCGAGTGAAGCCAATTTGTCCTGTTTTTGAAAAGTGTGGTGGATGTCAAATTATGCATATGGCGTATGAGGCGCAGCTCATACTGAAGCGAAAAAAAGTCATCGATGCGTTTGAACGGATTGGAAAGTTACAAGATTTTCAGGTAGCTCAATGCGCGCCCTCCCCAAAGCCGCTATATTATCGAAATAAAGTTCAGTTGCCTGTAGATGGGAATTTGCGTGTTGGGCTTTATGCAAAAAGAACGCACGATATTGTTCCAATTGAAAAGTGTTACATTCAAAGTGAAGCAGGAAATGAGATTTTAAAGGGGATAGAGCTCTCTCATGGACTTCGGAATATTTTAATTCGCTCTAATAGCGCCGGTGAGACATTGATTGTTCTTGTAACAAGGGAGTCTCCAACAGAGGCAATTAGGGCGATTGCAAAAACTCTTTCGCTTAAAGTGGGTGTTAGAGGGGTTCTTCATGGTTTAAATGCAAGGGATGACAATGTACTTAGGAGTGATGCCTATACCCTTTTATATGGGAAAAATATCATAGAGGAAATGGTTTTAGGTATTAAGGTTTCTATTTCTCCTGCTTCATTTTTTCAAGTCAATTTAGAGCAGGCGGAAAATCTTTACACTAAAGCGTATGAGATTGCCTGTTTGAATGAAAATGATACTGTTTTAGATGCCTATTCTGGTATCGGTGTCTTTAGTATTTATTTGGCAAAACAAGGTGTCAAAGTTATTGGAATTGAGATTGTAGAGCCAGCTGTGGAAGATGCTAAAAAAAATGCAGAGATAAATAAAGTAAGTGTTCAATTTCTTTTAGGAAAGGTAGAAGATTTAATTGAAAATGTACAAAATATAGATGTTATTTTTTTAAATCCCCCTAGAAAAGGGTGTGAGGAATTGGTGCTGCAGGTAGCTGCCTTAAAAAATCCGAGAAGCATAATTTACACTTCTTGTGATCCAGCAACTCTTGCAAGAGATTTGAAATTTTTAGCAGGGCTTGGTTTTGCAAAAGTTTCTGCTTATCCATTTGATATGTTTCCACAGACAATGCATGTGGAGACGGTTGTTAAAATTGAAAAAGGAGATCATTGATGTTACGGTTTGTCTTTCTTGCAATTTGCTATCTTACGATATGCTCTTTAAGGGCAGAGGATCATGTAGCAACTTATCTAAAATTTTTAGAGAAAAATGAAGTAGTTTTGGGTAAGAAGGGAAATTTTAGAGAAGGTGAAATTGAGGTTGTCACTGATCCTTTGAAAATTAAAGATGTAGAGAAGCTGCAAAAGGCCAGATGTTTAAGGCTTGGGATGAAGGATGAAGAAGCTATGCTTGCATCTAAGATTGGTGTAATTGCAGATGATATGTACTGGGTGTTTTTACGAGATGCAGTCATTTTCCCAACAGGTGCAGAAGGTACTTACAATAGGCTTGTTTGGAAAAGCTCATTAGATAATAAGCCATGTGGTGTTGCTATATTACCCGTTATGCCTGATGGCAAAATTGCTACAATAGTTGCATTTCGGCATGCAACTAGAGTTTGGGAATTAGAAATTCCAAGAGGTGTGAGGCATCCTGAAGAAGATGAAGAAACTGCAGTAAAAAGAGAGCTGGAAGAAGAGACTGGCTATTTTGCTCTCGAGACCACATTGCTTGGAAATATGGCACCTGATTCCGGAATGGCTAGTACTGTTACGCCTGTATATGTAGCAAAAATTGGCAAACAAGGGGTATCTAATCAAGATTATTCAGAAGCTATCTTGGGAGTAAAACTTTTTACTATGAATGAAATTAAAGATGCTTTGCAAAAAGGTTATATTGAGTTAGATGTAAAAGGAAAGAAGGAGAAAGTGCTCGTAAGAGATTCTTATCTCACATACGCCTTATTTTTAGCTCAATGTAGAGGGATTTTGTGAAGTATATTCTTGCGTTTCTTTTTTTAGGAGTTACGCTTTTTTCAGAGATCCAAATTGCTTCATTTTATAGACCACCAGCTCTTCAAGAAAGTGAAAAAGTAAAGGAATCACAAGATCAGTCAAGTTGGGAAATGAATTTTGAGCCTACAAATAAACTGCAAAACGACTGGAGCCTTTGGCAGTTTCTAGCAAGGATCAATATTGATTATGAGGCTAATTCGGGGTATAAGCCCGCTTGGTGGCTAGAGACAATTCAACCACTTTATATAAGTCCACAAAGCTACCGAAATACATTTTTTCTACAAGGAACCGGTTTGCTATTAAGCAATAAAGCTGTATACAATATTGGAGGTGGTTATAGGGTACTAACGCCTGATTTAAATTGGTTAATTGGTGTGAATGGATTTTATGATTTTGCCTCAAGAAATGGTGTCCAAAACTGGAGTGTAGGGGCAGAAATTTTAACAGGTTGGCCTGTATTTACGATGAATTATTATGGGAGATCTGGTCAAACAAGTCCCGAAACAAGCATTCGGGGATATGATGTTGAATTGATTGTACCAACTCCTCATATGCCCTGGCTTCGAATTGGAGCAAGTTATTCTCACTGGGATAGTCTTCATTTTAAGGATATTAATGCGTATACCATTCACGCAATGTTCCACATTTGGGGTCCCTTAGAAATTGAAGGAGGTACCATCCACAGTAACATTGCTTCTTCAAATTTTATACGCATTCGCTTTAATTTTGGCGTTCCGAATCGCATTCATTACACATTTTATAAAGATGGATTCACTAGGAAAATGTTTCCAAAAAGAACTTTAAAAAAATTAGTCTTAAATCCCGTTCTCCGCTTTAATGATATTCCAACTGAGGTAAATTAAAAGGGTATGACAAAGCATTTTCCTCACGCATTTCAGACTAGAAGAGCGATTCTGCTTTCAAGTATTCTAAATGAGCCCTTTGCAACGCTTTATCCGCTTCTTCCGTTTATATTACTAAAAAACTTAAATGCAACGCCTTTTCAAATTGTACTATTGATGATGTTAAAGCCGATAAGCTCCATTTTTTCCTTTTATTGGAGCGAAAAAATATCGCAAGATAGGCATTCGCTCAAGACAAATCTTATTGGCGCAGGGTTACTTGCAAGGCTTCCGTTTTTATTTGCCCTTTGCTTTGATAATGTATCTTTTTTAATTGGAGCTTCAACAATTTATATGCTCTTTTCAAGAGCTGGAATTCCCGCTTGGATGGAGATACTAAAACTGAATTTACCTGATAAAGTGCGTGAAAAATCGTTCTCTTTTGGATCGGCACTTGGGTATGCAGAGGGTGTTTTTATTGCAATCGGAGTGGGATCTTTATTAGATAAATCTCATCTTTCCTGGAAGATATTTTTCGCTATTGGGATTTTCTTTGGGCTTATTGTAGTAGTCATCCAAGCCTTCCTCCCGATTGCTGAAATAACTCCAAAAGAGAGAACAAAAGAAAAATTAACACTAAAAGAGACTTTTATAAGGCCCTGGTTAGACTGCTATGAGCTGATGAAAAATAGAGCAGATTTTAGAAGGTTTCAGTGGGCATTTATGATCGGTGGTTTTGGATTAATGGTGATTCAGCCGGTAATCCCTATTTTTTTTACTGAAACACTTCACATTTCCTATCGCGATTTGCTGATTGCTTTTTCTATTTGCAAAGGGCTTGGATTTGTTCTTACATCATCCCTTTGGAGCCGTGCTCTTAGTTATTTTTCAGTATCTAAATTTACTACGATTGTCTTAATTGGTTTTGCTCTTTTCCCAACTCTAATTGCCTTGTCATTGACTAGTTATGTTTGGGTCTATGTGGCTTATTTTGTTTATGGTATTGCCCAAGCAGGAAGTCATATCATCTGGCACCTATCTGGTCCACTCTTTGCTGGCGGGGAAAAAAGCTCCCGCTATAGCGGAGTTAATATACTTATGGTGGGCATTAGGGGGTTTCTAGGACCACCACTTGGTGGCCTTCTAGTACTCTGGATTGGATCAGTTTCAGTCTTTGTTTTTAGCGCAATTCTGTGCATAAGTGGGGTTTTTCCTCTACTAGGAATTCGCTCAAGAGCCTTAAAATAAAGCGCTTAAGGTTAATATTTAGTTTTGTGGTCTTTAATAAATAGTTGTGATAAAATTATACCTATCAGATAATAAACTAACTGGAGAATTATGACTTCTGCTTTGGGTGATCAAGCTTTATTAGATTTTATGAAAGAAATTGCAGCGCTGCCAGATCCGGTATTTGTACCAGGTTCGCCAGCATCAAAGGGCTTATCACCTCAAAGAGGTGTTAAGCGAGGAAGAGAGGCGGAGGTCACAGCTGTTGCTGTAGATGTTTTGCCAAAGCCGAAGGAGACGCCAGCAGAAGCTAGGCTTGCTCGGAGAGTTTTAAAAGATGCAGATCCTGAGAAAGACATGACTCCAACTAGATTAGCAACTATAAGAGCAGGTATGGCTGCAATTGTTGCATGTACACCATCAACTGCAGATAGACTTGCATCGGAAGTTAGGGTAACTGTTGCGGGTTTAAGTGATGACGAAATGTTAGTCTCTCCGGAAGTTTTAAAAAGGGTCGACAGATTTTTTAATTTACCTGGAAAGAATTGGGTGGGTGAAGTTCTTCGAGGAGCGAACCGTGCTTCATCTAGTTATTTTGTGGGCGTGGATATTACTCATTGCTCCCATCATTTATTACCGACTGGAGAGATAAAGGAACATGTAATAAATCCTGAAACGGGAATTTCCGCAGGAAATTATGAGGGGCTTTATTCGACATTTTTTCCAGAGGGCAAAGACTTAGAATGGTTCACATCTAAGATGCTTGGGGCTGAATGGATAAAATCTTCGAACCCTGGTAAAGCGAAGAAATCGCTATGTAAGATGGTGGATGGAGAAAAAAGCTTTTATGCGATACGAGTTTTAAAAGAAAGTTGTGGGACAATTAGAACGTGTTTTCCGCTGTTTTACGCTTCTTATTTTGATAGATTGGGTGATAAAATTGAAGTTCCAGGTGTTTTTTCTATTACAAAAAGCGATGTGCTCGATTTTTTAAATAGGGAAAAAAGAGGTCATAGACTTAAGAATAGAACAGAGTTAACGCTTGCTTCTGGGCACTTACTTGTTAATTTAGATGGTATGCATGGAATTCCTTTTCATAAAAAATTAGTTTACCTCTTTATTCACCCTCTTGATCTTGACTAGGCAGATGGGCATTTCATAAATATGCACTACGGTATATAGTAGTCTTATGGAAACTTTTTTGGCTTTTTTACAAGGTTGTCATTGGTCAGTCCCGATTGCAGGAGTGGTAGGTTTTTTACTTCTTTTGCATCTCGGGATTAATTTTCTTTACAGGGTCCTTTATCCAAGATATGCTCATCAGGCAAGGATTGGGAGTCTCTTTATTCTCAACGTTCTCTACCATCCCTTTAAGCTATTTATGTGGCTGCTTGGCTTATCATTTTTAGCAACTCTTTACGCGGGAAGGTTATTTCAGCTAGGTATTGGTAGTTGGGTTGCTGGAATACTTCAAGTCGGTATTGTGTTTGCATTTGCATGGGCGATCTATATTTTTTCTAAAGATGGGGAAAGGGCATTGCTTGAAAAATGGCATCAAGATTTGACAACTGTTGCTCTTTTTTCTAAGGTTTGTTTTCTCATTATTATTTTTGTTACGATCCTTTTAATTCTTCCTATTTTAGGAATCCCTATTGGTGGGCTTTTAGCTTTTGGAGGGCTTGGAGGTATCGTTGTCGGTTTTGCTGCTAAGGATGCTTTATCAAATGTTTTTGGAGGTTTAGCACTTGCAATTGACCGTCCATTTAAAATTGGAGAATGGATTTTAACGCCAGATGGAAAAATTGAAGGGTGCGTAGAGTCAATTGGTTGGCGCGTTACAAAATTAAGAACTCTTGATAAAAGAATCCTTTATGTGCCGAATAATTTATTTTCATCGATGATCTATTTGAACCGGACGAGAATCACTCATTACCGCATCTGGAAAATGATTGCGCTTAGGTACGACGATGTAGATAAGCTTCATTTGATTTTGGATGAGATAAGAAAATTTTTAGCTCTAAGGACTGATTTAGATCGAAATGAAATGAATTTTATTCATTTAGTTGATCTTGCAGATTCTTCGCTCAATTTAGAGCTCAGGCTGTATCTAAAAACAACTGACTATAAAAAATATTTTCATGCTATGGAAGAAATTTTGCTCGAAATATATTTGATTGTTCGAAAAGCTGGGGGAGAACTTGCATATCCTACACAAACACTTTACGTATCTAAGACGAGTTAAATATATTGTAGCTTCGATATTTATTGTCTTTGCGATAGGTATATCAGTTGCAATGGAGCGTAAGATTTCGATAGTAAATGACGATTTTTTATCATCATCAAAAAAAACTCCCGCGCAAATTTTTATCGATGGCGAATATGAAGATTACCTTGAATTTATAAAAGGGCAGCCCAAAGAGAAAAAATTGAAATGGGAAGAGTTTCAAGAAATTCAACTGGAAGCAAAAACGGTGTCTTTAAATCAGGAGCATGCAGATCCTGATCTTATAAGAATTTTTCATCTGGGAAGTACATTTGAGATGTTTAAAAGGATCAAAGAAAGTTCTTTCATAGAAAAAAGTGAGAATTGTATTTATGCGTCTTATTTTACTTATATGTGCGAGGTTGCAGAGGAGTCAAATGATCTATTTACAAGTGACGAATATGGTGAGTTGAAGAGACGACTAAAGTCAGTTCAACTGATGAAGGATAAGAGTGCCCAATACGCATATGAAGTTTACCAGGAAAGGCTTGCGAAGATTCTTGCGCTAGATAGAGGCTCAAGGCTTGATCAGCATTTATTAAAGGTAGCTTTAGAAAAGCACATATACTCAGCAAAAGAGATGAAAGAGGCAAAACTCCATCTTTTGCAGCTTCCCGTTAATGAATTTTATAAGATTATCCATGACAAGAGTGCGGAGGACTCTGATCATCCGGAAAATCTCGAATATCGCCGATTTCTAAAATAGAAGAGATTTTTTTAATGCGATCATTTTCAGTTTTTATAAACTCTTCTTTCAAATTTCCAAAGTTTGTTAATAGTACTGTAAAGTCGTTTTTTCTAATAGCTAGAAGCTCTGTATCTTCTAAGCATCTAACAGTTGCGCTTCGCTTCTTTTGTCTTAATAGAGCCATTTCGCCAAAATATTCCCCGTTTCCAAGAACAGCGATTTGTATTTCTTTATCTTTAAATGGATCAAGAATTTCCACCTTTCCTTTAACGATAATATAAAGGAAGTCACCAACATCGCCCTTTCGAAAAATGACTTCATCTTTAGCGTAGTGTAAATGAGTGATTCCATTGTGAACTTCAGTTTTAATTTGAACAAATTCTTGTGGGATGATTATATCTAAAATCCAAGAAAATCCAACTCGAATTTTCCTAGAAAGACCTGGTAGTTTCATCCAATAAACACCTCTCCAAAGAAGCCAGGCAATAAAGCCAGAAAGTTTAATTTTCCCAAATAGTTCGGCAATGGCTTTTCTATGACCAAGAGATGCCATCATTCCAAGCGCTTTAAATTCAAACGGTTTGTGCTTAACTCCCGTGCAAGTAGCATAAATATTGTGAGCGAGACATTTGCCTTGTCTTACAGCAAATTGCGCAGTGGGTGGACAAATTTGATCGGAATTCATTATTGGAACTGCGGAGCAGTCACCAAGAGACCAAATGTTTGTATGACCTATTGCATTGAGAAATTGGTCTGTTTGAATCCGTCCATGTATCATTTGTAAGGGAAGCTTTTCTACTAAAGGATTTGGATTACCTGGAACAGTAGAGACAATTGTGCTTGTTCGAATGCGCTTTCCGTCGCTTAGGATTGCTTCTTGGGGAGTTGCACTTACAAGCTCTGTATTGAAATAGATTTCTACGCCCCGCTTTTTTAATAGTTTTTCAGCATATCTTCCAAGAGATGGGGATAGTTCTTTGTCGACAAGTCTATCCTTTTTATGGATTAGAGCAACTCGAATTTCAGATGGATTGATTGTCGCATATTTTTTTGCAAATAATCGAACAAGGTCATTCATTTCAGCAACAATCTCAACCCCTGAAAAGCCACCGCCTCCTACAACAAAGGTCAGAAGTTGCTTTCTAATCAAAGGGTCTGATTCTATAGCTGCAGATTCCATTACTTCAATTAGGTGATTACGAAGTTTAATAGCGTCTTTAAGTGTTTTAAAGGCAAGAGCATGTTCATGAAGCCCTCCAGAGCTACTTCTAAAATCAGTAACGTTTCCAAGAGCAATCACAAGATGATCATATTCAATTCTTAGGTCTGTATGAGCAAAATTTGGTGATAGGGTCACTGTTCTTTCGTTTAAGTCAATTTCAGAGACTTCGCGAATATAAATAGTTGATTTTTTTAATAGTGATCTGAGGGTACTAACTGAGTCAAAAACACCTAAAGATCCTGCTACAACCTCTGAAAGCATAGGTTGATAAGTAAAATAATTTTCTCGACTTACTAGAACGATTTCATACTGATCTCTATGGTTTTTAAAAAGCTTTTGCAAGTGAGTTGCAGTATAAATGCCTGCAAATCCGCCACCTAGAATAATGATTCGTTTCATACATTCTGAATATAGTCTTTCCTGATATAAAGTCTATTAGTTTTGTAATTACCTCAGAATCAGTATCAATTAGTAACAAAGAAAGTCGATATAATATAGTTATGTATGCTGTGATTATTGAGCCCTTTTCTTTACTTTGGTGGAAAATGAACTACGCAGCCTTATTTATTGGGGTGACCGTACTAATTTTCACCTTACTTCTTCCTCAAAAAGCGAGGAAAACATTCTCTAAGTATTTTGGAGTTTTTTTACTATTTGATCTTTGCTTTTTTGAATGTGCTCTTTTTCACATGGGATCTTGGGATTTTCAATGGGCATTACCCTTGCATTATTGTACTATAATGGAGCTTGCTGCGGCAATTACATTAATTACTAGATCTCAGTGGCTATATGAATTAATTCTCTTTTTAGGGATGTTGGGTCCTTTGCAAGCCTTGCTTTCTCCTGCGCTTCCCTATGAAGGGGGATATTTTTTTTATGATTTTTATGTAAGTCATGGAGCTACAATTTTTGCTCCTTTGTTTCTTACTCTTTCTCTAAAAATGAGACCTAGAAAAGGTGCTTGGTGGAAAGTTTCATTTGTGTTTTTTTTCTTCTCCATGCTTATCTTTTATTTCAATTACCTAACTCACTCAAATTACATGTTTCTTATGGAGAAGCCTCCATTAAATCATCCTCTTTTAGAAATAGGAGAGTGGCCAAATTATCTATTGGTATGGGGGGCAATCCTTCTCAGTTGGAGCTTTGTTCTTAATTTAGTTTTCACAATAAGTAGCTTATGTTCTAAAAGGGAAAGATTTAGCGAAAAGTAGAAATCTCGCAGTATACTGCAGTATACTATATTCCTTCTTGCTCTGCTCCGCCTGGAACTCTCTCTAGAATTCTGTTTTCAGAGACGAGGTTTTTAAGTTTCCAGTTCCCATGGCGGAAGCGGAAAAAGACAACAGTTAGCGTTGTTGCTGAATATACAATCCAGATGATAAAGGAATAGGCTACATTTGCCTTTGGAAGAACGATAAAGAGGTATGTGGGTATGAGTAGTAAGAACCAGACAGAAATTGCTCCTGACGTCAATAGAAAGAGGGTATCGCCAGCAGCAGTCAATATCCCATTTAATATCCATCTTATGTTTTCGAGTAGTATGTAAAAAGTTGTGAATATCAACCCAATGCGTATTAATTTTTTTGCCTCAGATAAATTGATGCCTAATAGAGACATTTCAGGATCTACATGTGAGGGGTTTTGTAAAAACCAATTAATAATTGGATCAGGGAAGATAATTAAAAAAAGTGATGTGATTAATGCAAAAGATGTTACAAGTTTGAGTCCCGATTTTAATACATTAACAACTTTTGATTTTTCGTCCCCTCCAATAAAGTTTCCAGTTAATGCGATAGTGCCTTTTTCTATCCCCATTCCAAAGAAGAGAAAGAGGAGGAGAATTGTTTGGCAAACAGAGGCAACAAAGATATGTATGGGACTAATTTTTGCCATTAAATGATAGAAAATTGCCCATCCCATCAGCTCTAAACAGATAAAGATTGCAGGAGGAAGTCCAACTTTGATTGTCTTGAAAAAAAGAGTTTTGTCAAAGGAAAAGTTTAATGTTCCAAAAGTAATTCGATGCTCCTTTCTCATGAAAAGATAAAAAAGAAGGAGAGCTTCAACCAAACTTCCAATACCTGTTGCAATTGCAGCTCCCTTTATTCCCATAGAAGGTACAAATCCATCTATTCCAAAAATGAGAATGGGGTCTAAAACTATATTTACCAAATTCCCTAGAATTGCCATCCATTGCATGATTTGTGTTTTTCCTTGGCCAATATAAAATCCCCCGATTGCAGGAATTAGGGCAAATATAGGTCCGAAAAACATGAGTATTTGAAAAAAACAGTATTCATTAGGGTTGCTTATCGGGTCGTAGATAAGTGGAGTTCCCCAAATGGCTAACGGTACATAAAAAAGATATGAGGCAAAAGTGAGGTAGATTGCTTGCCAAACTGGAGAGCCTAGTTTAGAAAGTTTTCCTGCCCCATTGTATTGAGCCACGAAGACTTCGGACATGCTTGCAAGGGTTGTCCAAGCTAAAATAAAGCCCCAGGCAAGGGTTCCGGCTGTTGTTGCTGCATTAAATGATTCTGTTGAATACCACGAAAGGAAGATTCGATCGATGAAAATCATGAGCATCATCGAAAAAAAACTTACCATCATTGGGTAGGAGACTTTCCAAAGCTCAGAAACATTGCCGGTTTTTAATTCTGCCATAAAATTATTCTATAATTAACTTACCTGTTTTTTTTCAAGTAGTAACATCCTGAAGGGATGATGAAGTTAATAACAACAGTATCCTCTTTGGCTTGATTTTTGTCGACTGATAAAAATTTCAATTTATTTCAAAAACAGGTTGAAATAAATGACGATCTAAATTAAAGTTGTTCCTTATTCTTGCTTCATGAAAGAGTAATCGATGCGGGGGTTTAGCTCAGTTGGTAGAGCGTCTGATTTGCATTCAGAAGGCCAGGAGTTCGAATCTCCTAACCTCCATCGATCCCGCGGTTATAGCTCAGTTGGTTAGAGCGCGACACTGATAATGTCGAGGTCCCAAGTTCAAATCTTGGTAACCGCATTTTCTTTAGGCAATCTAAATAGCGTTAATGAAAAATCAGTAAAGCAAATCTCAGGTAAATCTTTTTTGTGTATTTCTATTAAAATATGTCTTCTTGCGCGAAGAGAATAATTGTTTAAATTACTGACAGTTAAGATGCAGGTCGGTGGGAGTTTATTGCCATCTCTTAGAAAAGCGCTATACACTGACGCATTATGAATATCAATAATATAGTCTTGAGGAGCAACAATTAATGTAACGCGCCCCTCTAATTTTTTAATTGCTTTATACGCGTTAAGCTTCCAAGATCTTGCAGCAAGTTTTGCAAGTAGGTGATTATATACAGGAATCCAAAAAAGCTCTCTAATTGCAAGATCAAGAGAGGCGAAAGACCTGTCGGAAATCAGATGAATTTTAGGGTATTTTCGTGCAACCTTTGCAGCAATTCCCCCGCCTAAAGAGTGGCCATAAAGTCTTATGTGAGCGCTATCTACTTTCATATCATTGATTAGGTAATTCACAATTGCATTTCCGTTTTCAATTGCGTCTTTAGATGATCTGCAGTTTCTTTGATAGTTTGCACATAGCACATTGACTCGTAAGAGAAGATGCATTTGCTTTAAACTTTCATAATTTGTTTGGTATGAGCCTCCGATTCCGTTAAAATAAATCATCCAATCAGTAAAATTTGCATCAATTAATATCACCCCGGCTAAAATTTTATTTCCGCAAGAAATTGAAACTAAGTCTGTCGGTGGTATTTCTTTATTGATTTTTTCAAGTAACGCATAGTTAATTCCATGCGACGGTACATCTAGTACTCTTCCAATAAGTTCTTTAGGAGTGATTCTTTTAAATATGCAATAACAAATTGAACAGATAAGAGTAACTGTCATCACAACCGGAAGAGCGGCTAGTGCGATTACGGTGACTGTCCATTTCCACGCATTATGATAATGGAAGACACTAACGGGCGGATGAATCTCTCTTTTAGTTTCAAATTCATCCGGATGAAGAAACTTAGTCTCAAATATAATAGGCTTAGTTTTCATAGAAAGGGATTATAACGATATCAATTATAAAAAGCAAAAAAAAGAACTTTTAGTATTAATTAAAATTTTGTATTAATTGTAGTATGAAACGATTTATAATTTATTTATTAATAATAATTGCGATATTCTTAGCTCTATTTTTTGCTCTCACTCAAAGGCAATCGCGCCTTCTAGCCCCTGAAGGAAGCCATATGGAAAGCGCTCATTTTAAAGTGGGTGAAGAGGAAGGAGAGGTGATTCGTGAGCTCATTATTACAATGGCAAGAACAAATCCTGCAGTTCTTGCTTTTAAAAAGAGTAAATTGGAAGCGTTAGGGTTAAAATTGCGCTCAAAAGTAACTACTTTCGAGTTTCTTGCATTTGTTTTTTCTGATCCCGAACTTTCAAAAGAGATGAAGCTACTGCAAGAAAGTTCTATAAAGTACAAAAGATTTATTGAAGGTCTCTCGCCTAAGATGTTGAAAGAGTATGAAAAAGAAGGGTTTTATCTAAGGGCGCATCATTTTGCCCTTCATTTAGAAATTGATCATGAAGAATTTTTGCAGATACTAACCCAATGTGTACAGATTGCAAAATCTGGCGATAAGGCTGCATTTCGTCCAATTGTTGATTACTTAATTGCCGTTAAATCTAGCTAATTTTTTTACCACCCGTAAGCGTAACCGATTTTCTTTTTTTAAAGATTTTAGGTTTTAGGACAGGCTCTAAGTATTTATGAATTTTAGGTGGCTTTGGCAAGATAGCCTTGGCGCTTTTCTTCATAGTATACGATTGCAAGACCCACGAGTACGAGCAAAGTTGAGATGAAGATTGCTGAGGATGGTTTTTCACCAAGAAGGACATAACTGTGTAGTGAGGTAAAAATAGGCGATAAGAGGCCGATAAGGGATAGAAATGTTGCTGTAAATTTTTTAAGAAGGTATCCATACAAGTTATAGCAGAAAATATTAGAGAGGAGGGAGAGGAAGATAATAGAGCTTCCAAGTGGAATAAGACTGCCAGCAGCTATGGGTGACGGGAGCCAAGGTTCAAAGAGAAGTGATGAGAAGAGGGCAAGTGTTCCGCCAATAAGCATGCTTGAACCGTTTGCAAATAAGATGGGGACTGTCTCATCTTTTACAATAAGTCTTAGCATGATCCATCCGTAGACGGAGAAAAAGGCAGCGCCAAACATGGCAATTTCAGGCCATGTAAACCAACCGAAGGCTTGTAATAGGCCTTCTGTTCCTGTTTTTTGCATGATTACAGGAATGAAACCAAAGCAGCCGAGAGACAGCCCGATCCATTTCATTTTAGTCATTTTTTCTTTAAAATGTATGTATGAGAGAAGCGCAGTTATAAAGGGTGAGAGCCCATATATAAAACAAGTTTTTGCAGCGGATAGGTGAGATAAGCTCCAAAATTCTAAAATATTTGTTAAGTATATGCTAAAAAGTGCTAAAATTAAGAGGGATATCCATCCTTTCTTCGAAACGGTTGGAATTTTTTTTCTAAAGAGAAGGTATCCTATCAATAGCGATCCGGAAAAAATCATGCGCGCTCCTGTCAGGAACATGGGAGAGCTAAAATTTAGCATCTCTTTTCCAATAGGGAAGGAGAGAGTCCATAGAAAAAATAATAAAAAAGATAATATTAGGCTCATAATTTGCACTCCAGTATATCAGAAAGGCTAAATTAGGTCTTGTAGTATACGCTCACGATAAGATTTCATAAGCTGAACCATAAAATGAAGGTTGTGTATTGAGGCTAGGGTAAGGCACGTAAGTTCATTAGCCTTAAATAGATGATGAATAAAAGCTAAAGTATAGTTTTGACAGGTAGGGCAGGAGCAATTTTCTTCAATCGGCCTAAATTCTTTGGCATAGATCCCTTTTGTAATTTTAAGAGGCCCCGCTTTAGTGAGGAGGGTCCCATGCCGAGCTGCTTTTGTAGGGTAAGAGGCATCAAAAGTATCAAGTCCCAGGGGTACGCAGGCTTCAAGGGAGGGTAGATCGCCAATCCCTAGAAGATGGGTTGGTCTGTTTTTAGGAAGATGTGGTTTTAGCGAAGTAAGCATAGAGATCATTTCATCTTTTGTTTTGCCAACGCTTCCGCCAATAGCAAAGCCGTCAAAGGGGTGCTCTCTTAAAGTATGTGCACTTTCCATTCTTAGCGCATCATCAACGCCGCCGTGAATAACTGCATAAATAGCCTGACCATTTGGATTTTTGAGGTGGGTTTCAAGTGATCTAATTTCCCACCTGTGTGTTCTTGCAAGAGAAAGTTTTAATAGGTCATTTTGAATATGGTAAGGAGGGAGTTCATCAAATGGAATAATGATATCGGCACCAAAATCTTTTTGGGCTTCGATCGAGCTTTCGGGAGTTAAGAGAACTTTAGATCCGTCTCTATAAGATCTAAATAGGACTCCGTCTTCACTGATTTCTAGGACTTGGCCGTCCACTTTTTTCGTCCCTTTGCTCTTTAGTTCATTTGCAACAGACCCGTATGCTAAACTAAATACTTGAAACCCCCCTGAATCTGTAATGATAGGAAGTGTTCGATTAATAAATTTATGGAGGCCTCCTGCCTCTTTTACAACTTCGCGTCCCGGTTGTAGAAGGAGGTGATAGGTGTTGCAAAACATGAGTTCTAGGCCTATTTCGGTTACAGTCACATTATCAATGCCTTTGAGGGTGCCGTTTGTTCCAACTGCTACAAAATTAGGTGTATTGATGATTCCATGCGGGGTATGGATTCGTCCAACTCTTGCTTTAGATTTCTTGGATTCATGAAGAATTTCAAATTTCATTTTGGTTTCCTAAAAAGAGCTGTAAGTGGGGTCATGCTAAAAAGGGCAATGAGCTTAATTCCATAACTCATTGTAATTATGGAGAGTACGGAGTGAACAATACCATATAGCGCAAGATAGGAGAATAATACGGTATCTGCTGCTTGAGAAATGAGCAGGGAAAATGTCATGGCAATAGGTAAAGTGAATTTTTTGCGAAATAGTGGAAAAAGTTCTATATCAATTTTTTGAGAAAGATAAAATGAGACAATTGAAGAGATAAATATTCTGGGGCTTATAGATAGAATAGACAAAAAAGAAGAGTGGAGAGAGTCATGGATAGATGGCTTATACCCAATTTGAATAAGAGACATAAAGGTGAAGAAAATTAAAATAAAAGTGTTTAATGTGAGAACTTTTTTTGCAGATTCCTTTCCAAAATATTCCTGTAATAGATTCATCCCAACAAGTGACCCTATCATATAAGCGTCAGTAGCAGTTACTTCTAGCCCAAAGAGCACAATCTGCTTAGTTACAAAGAGATTGGATAACACAACTTGCAAAGAAATAATTGCAATGAGGGCTTCTTTGCCCAAGCGCTTTGCTACGGTTACAGCCCCAAAAAGGAGAAAAATATGTGTTAGAAAGATACATTCATTCATAAAAATCAGCTAGATTTTAACTAGATTTTAGATAGAAGGGAAGGATTTTCGAAACTCTTCTTGCTCTTTTGCGGCATGAACACGCCGATTTCGCCTGTGATCAGCCTCTTCAAAGCGGCGCCTTTCGTCTTGATTTTCAGGGATAACTCCTGGAACCTTAGTTGGTTTGCCTAAATCATCTAGAGCTACAAAAGTAAAATATGCAGATAAAATATGCCTGATTTGGCCTGAAAAGCTGTTTTCAGCAGAAACTTTCAGTCCAATTTCCATTGAAGAGGTCCAAGCTCTATTGATTTTTCCTTGAATAATTAGGTTGTCGCCCTTTTTCGCTGCCGCTAAAAAATGAACTGCATCAACAGAAACTGTAACACAAACTTTATTACTATGTCTTTCAGCTACAACAAGCGCAATCCTATCAAGAAGCCCCATAATAGTTCCCCCAAACGCAGTTCCCTGAGAATTAAGATCGTTTGGAAAGATCTTATAAACATAGTCATTTACCTGAGATTCTTTCGGAGTTTTAGAGCCTTTCATAAACCTGATTAGTGCAGTTGTCACCTTTATATTCAATAAAAACTGGGGGTCAGACGTCATGTGTTCATGTGTCACACATGAACACATGACGTC
>JACCDT010187632.1_pt1 | contig 24460 bp, 24 predicted proteins | sample 7446291 | NCBI WGS metagenome assembly JACCDT01 (sample SAMN15323446, study PRJNA562643) | freshwater metagenome | isolation source: river surface water | place: USA:Blue River Watershed | collected 2017-08-17 | reverse complement strand
CTATCTCAAATACTGAATCTTTGCCTCGAACATCAATTAACACCTTATCCCCTTTTGAAATATCAGAGTTGATAAGTGCTAATCCAATTCCTTTTTTAAGTGCCGGTGAGAAAGTTCCGCTTGTAACAAAACCAACTATCTCTCCACTTGCATTCTTTACTTGCATATCTTTTCTAGGAATAGCTCGATCAGTTGCCAGAATTGCTTTTAGCTTGAGCTTAGTTCCATTTTGCTTTTGATTCTTCAAAACTTCCTTGCCCGTAAAATCAGCTTTATCAAAGGCCACTGCCCAACTTGCTGAAGCTTCAATTGGTGAAATACTCAATGAAATTTCATGTCCATGCAGTGGATAACCCATCTCTGTCCGCAAAATATCTCTAGCGCCTAGACCGCATGCTGTCCCATTAAATTTTTCAGCAGCTTGCATTAACTGGCTCCAAACTTTCTCAGCATTCTGCCAACTAGGAATAATCTCAAAACCTAATTCTCCGGTATAGCCAGTTCTACAGACAATCAGTTCACTATCTCCGATTTTTGCATTCAAAAATTGCATGTAATCAATATCAGTATCAATACCAAGTGAATCCAGCATTGAAACAGATTTAGGACCTTGAACTGCAAATACTGCAAAATCTTCATGCAGATTTGAAACTGTTATTTGACTTGGCGCAGTCGACTTTAACACCTCGAAAACAGCAGCGTTATTTGACGCATTTGGAACCAAGAAAAAATTGGATGCCGAGTTTTGGTAAACAATTAAATCATCTATTACTCCACCGTTATCGTTACAAATCAAGGTGTATTGCGCTTGACCTGGAATTATTCGATTTAAGTCATTTGTGAGAGCGGTATTTAAAAACTCAAGTGACCCTTCGCCAATTACAGATATTTTTCCCAAATGAGATACATCAAAGACACCAACTTGTGTACGCACTGAGTTGTACTCTTGGATTACACCAGTTTTTGGGTATTCAATTGGCATTAGCCAGCCACCAAAATCTGCCATTTTTGCATTTAGCTCTAAATGCTTTGCTGCGATTGGTGAATTCTTCATTGGCTTAACTTACACGCCAATACTCAGTTAATTATGGCTAGATTGGCCTGCTTATTCTTAGTGGCTATCTAAGGTGTTTGCGCCCGGCTCATATCCCTTAGGCTTATCCTCTAGATGGCAAAATGGTTCTCTTAAATTGGAGCTGGTGTGGTTAAAGTAAAACTTACTGATAAGTTGGATAGCGATGTTCTAGTAGTTGGTTTTGGCACATTTAAGAAGAATTTGAAGATTGAAGCCGGATCTTCACAGATTGATACAACTTCGCTACTGGCAACTTTAGTGGCCATGGGGGCAACAGGTAAGGCCGATGAGGTAATTAAATTACCCGGTAAAACATCAAAGATAATTGTTTTTACTGGTTTAGGCGAGCTTGATTCAAATATCGAACCAGAAAGATTACGCCGAGCTGCAGGTGCAGCAGCTAGAGAGCTATCTGGCAATAAATCAGCATGCTTTGCACTTCCTAGTAAATCTGTTGTTGAAATTTCAGCGATTGCAGAAGGCGCAGCACTTGGTTCATATGCATTTACAGAATTTAGAGGCAAGAGTAAAGATGAACAAAAAGCTCCACTTTTGCAAGTGAGTATTATTACTAAATTTGCTGATACGGCTCAGGCAAAAGCTGCAGCAAAGCGTGCTGAAATAATTGCTGAGCAAACTTTTCTTGCTAGGGATCTGATAAATACCCCACCCAGTCACCTAACGCCTAATTCTTTTGCCTTAAGAGTCAAAAAATTAGCAAGTAAGCATGGAGTGAAAGTAGAAATTCTAAATGAGGCTGCACTTCGTAAAGGTGGTTATGGTGGAATTATTGGAGTAGGGCAAGGATCTGCTAATCCGCCAACATTGCTTCATATTTCATATAAGCCAGTAAAGTCTAAAAAGAAGTTTGCTTTCGTTGGTAAGGGTATTACTTTTGATACTGGTGGCCTTGCACTAAAACCAGCAAATGGTATGGAGGCTATGAAAGCTGATATGTCAGGTGCTGCCGCAGTAGTTGCTGCCGTATTTGCAATCGCACAATTAAAACTTCCAATTGCAGTTGATGGTTGGGCACCTCTTGCTGAAAATATGGTTAGCGATACAGCTACACGTCCAAGTGATGTAATTACAATTTATGGTGGAAAGACTGTTGAAGTACTTAATCCTGATGCCGAAGGACGCCTAGTCCTGGCAGATGCCTTAGTTAGAGCCGCAGAAGTTGGCAAGAAATCAGGTGGTCTAGATGCAATTATTGATGTTGCCACCCTTACAGGTGCTCAAGTAGTCGCACTTGGAACTAGGACCTCTGCAGTTATGACAAATGATGATGAGTTATGTAATCAATTTTTAAGTGCAACTTCAATCTCTGGTGAAATGTTCTGGCCAATGCCACTTCCTGTTGAACTTCGCGCATCCCTGGATTCACCAATTGCAGATATTGCAAACATTGGTGATCGAATGGGAGGCATGTTAGTAGCTGGACTTTTTCTAAAAGAGTTTGTGGATCCAAATCTGCCATGGCTTCATCTAGATATTGCAGGACCGGCATTTAACACTGGTTCTGCTCATGGCTATACACCAGTAGGTGGAACCGGAATTGCCATAAGATCCCTAATCTGCCTTGCTGAGTTGGCTTCATCACAGTCGTGATGGCGCAAAAGTGTGCGTAAGAGTGGGTGCCAAATTCGTGGCAAGATTGCCTCATGGCCGATTTTGATTTAGTAATTCTCGGTGGCGGTAGTGGCGGATATGCAGCCGCACTTAGAGCATCTCAACTGGGACAAAAAGTGGTCTTAATTGAAAAAGAAAAATTGGGTGGAACCTGTCTGCACAAAGGTTGTATCCCTACTAAGGCATTACTTCATGCCGGTGAGATAGCTGATAACACCCGCCATGCTGGTGAGTTTGGTGTAAAGGCAGATTTTCATTCAATGGATATGGCAGCAGTTAATACCTATAAGGATGGCGTAATTGCAAAATTACATAAAGGATTAGAAGGATTAGTTAAGTCAAGAAATGTCACCTATGTTCAAGCAAGTGGAAAATTGATTTCAAAAGATACCGTTGAGGCAGGTGGAATAAAGTACACAGGTAAAAATATTATTTTGGCAACTGGGTCTTATCCAAAAACACTTCCAGGTCTTGAAATAGATGGAAAGCAAATAATTACCAGTGAGCAAGCAATAAAATTAGATTATGTCCCTAAATCGGTAATAGTTTTAGGTGGAGGCGTAATAGGTTGCGAATTTGCTTCAGTATGGAAATCCTTTGGTTCTGAAGTAACAATAGTTGAAGGCTTGTCTCATTTAGTGGCTTTAGAGGATGAAAGCTCTAGTAAACAATTAGAACGCGCATTTCGAAAGCGTGGCATTAATTTTGAACTTGGCGTTAAATTCAAATCAGCCGAGAGAAATAAGAAGGATGTAAAAGTTACTTTGGAAAACGGGAAAGAATTTACAGCTGAAATTTTATTAGTAGCGGTAGGTCGTGGCCCAGTTTCATCAGGTCTAGGTTATGAAGAGGTTGGCATCAAGATGGATCGGGGTTATGTTCTAGTTGATGACAAGTGCCGAACTAATGTTGCTGGCATTTGGGCAGTTGGAGATCTGATTCCAACACTACAACTAGCCCATGTTGGTTTTGCCGAAGGAATTATGGTTGCCGAGGAGATCGCCGGCCTAAACCCAAGATCTATTAATTATGATGGCGTACCCCGAGTTACCTACTCAGAGCCGGAGGTGGCCTCAGTTGGCTTAACCTCAGTTGCGGCAAAGGCGGCAGGCCATGACATCGTGGAATTGAATTATGATTTGGCAGGAAATGGAAAGGCCAATATTTTAAAGACGGCGGGCTCAGTGAAGTTAGTAGCAAAAAAGAATGGACCTATTTTGGGAATTCATATGGTTGGATCTCGAGTTGGTGAACTACTAGCTGAAGCGCAATTAATTTTTAATTGGGAAGCTGATGCAAATGATGTTGCTCAACATATACATGCGCATCCAACATTGTCAGAGGCAATGGGTGAAGCGCACTTAGCATTAGCTGGAAAGCCGTTACATGCACATGGTTAAGGGAGATATGAAATGACATTTTCATTAACTATGCCCGCACTTGGCGAGTCAGTAACTGAGGGAACAGTAACTAGATGGCTTAAAAAAGAGGGCGATCAAATTGCAGTTGATGAACCATTATTAGAAGTTTCTACCGACAAGGTTGATACTGAAATTCCCTCTCCTGTTGCAGGAATTTTACAAAAAATAGTTGTACCAGTTGATTCAACTGTTGCAGTTGGCGCTGAGTTAGCGGTTATTGCCGATTCTGCAAGCGCACCTACTCAACAATCAACTCCGACTGCTAAGCCGGTAGAAGAGGTAAAGCCAGCTGTGCAAGTACAACCAGAAGCAGTAACGGCCCCAGTTGTTTCACCTAATCCAGCACATGTATCTACGCCAACTCCAGTAAGTTCTGGAGCAACAATAGTTTCCATGCCTGCACTCGGAGAGTCAGTAACCGAAGGAACAGTTACTAGATGGCTTAAGAAAGTTGGAGATCAGGTTAATGTTGATGAAGCTTTACTTGAGGTATCTACCGACAAGGTTGATACTGAAATACCATCACCTGTAACTGGCACAGTTCTAACAATTGATGTTCCAGTTGATTCAACAGTTGCAGTTGGAGCCAGACTTGCCTCTATTGGTGTTTCTGGATCGATACCAACTGCTCCAAAAGTAACTACACCTGCACCAGTTGCTTCAGTTCAAACGCCTGAAGTTAAAGCACCTGTAGTTCAAGCACCTGTAGTTCAAACACCTGTTGCTCCGACTAAAACCGTAAATACACAGGTCAGAGCTGATGACTCCTATGTAACGCCAATTGTTCGAAAACTTGCAGCTGAAGCTGGTGTAGATCTTTCTAAAGTTAAAGGAACTGGCGTTGGTGGTCGAATTCGTAAAGAGGATATTTTGGCCGCTACACCTCGCGCTGCTACAACTCCAACAGCACAAGTTATGGCATCAACAAATACCACACCAAAATCTGTAATTGCCGTTTCACCACTTCGTGGCACTACTGTGGCTATGACTAGGCTTAGAAAAGTTATCGCAGATCGAATGGTTGAATCTCTAAAGATTTCAGCGCAACTTACAACAGTAGTTGAGGTGGATGTAACAAAAATTGATCGATTAAGAAATGCAGCTAAGGCTTCTTTTGAAGCACGTGAAGGCGTTAAATTAACATTCCTGCCATTTTTTGCAGTTTCCGTCTGTGAAGCACTAAAGCAACATCCAGTTCTAAACTCATCCGTTGAAGGAGATCAGATTACTTACCATGCAGCAGAGCATTTGGGTGTTGCAGTTGATACTGATCGTGGATTGTTAGTACCTGTTGTAAAGGATGCTGGTGATCTAAATATGGGTGGAATAGCTCGAAAGATTTCAGATGTTGCAGCTCGTACCCGAGAAAATAAAATTACACCAGATGAATTAGGTGGAGGAACCTTCACGCTTACAAATACAGGATCTCGCGGTGCTCTCTTTGACACCCCAATAATTAATCAACCACAGGTTGCAATTTTGGGCCTAGGCGCAGTTGTTAAAAGACCAATGGTTGTAAAGGGCGCCGACGGTGGTGAAACTATTGCAATTAGATCTATGGTTTATTTGGCGCTTTCTTATGATCATAGAGTTGTTGATGGTGCTGATGCTGCCCGCTTCTTAACTACCTTAAAAGATAGGTTAGAAGAAGGCCGTTTCGAATCAGATTTAGGTTTGTAATTTGCCAAGTATTAAACGTGTGGCTGTTACTGGCTCTTCAGGTTTGATTGGAAGCGCCCTAGTTGCAAAATTAAATTCTGAGGGTTATCAGGTACAAAAAATAGTTAGAAGGCCCACTAGAAATAGTGAAGAGGTTCGCTGGGATCCGATCAAAGGTGAAATTGATTTAGATGCTTTAGATGGTGTGGATGCAGTTTTTCACTTAGCAGGAGCTGGCGTTGGTGATAAACGGTGGAGTGCGGCCTATCGATCTGAAATCCTAAATTCCAGGTTACTTGGAACAACTACGATGGCAAATGCTTGTCAGCAACTGCAAACAAATGTATTTATCTCAGCTAGTGCAATCGGATACTACGGTGAGACCGGAAATCGTGCAGTCACTGAAATAGATAAAGGTGGTAGTGATTTTCTCTCTGTTGTCTGTCGGGAATGGGAAGCTGTTGCTGATTTGGCACCTAGTGTTAGAACTATAAAACTACGAACTGGTCTAGTTCTTGATCCAACAGGCGGCGCACTCGGAAGAATGATTCCGCTTTTTAAATTTGGCTTGGGCGGAAAACTCGGATCCGGTAAACAATGGTGGTCTTGGATTACATTGCATGATCAAGTTCGAGCCATGATTTTTCTTATGAACTCTAAGATTGAAGGGGCGGTGAACTTAACTTCACCAAATCCAGTGACTAATCAAGAATTTACCGCCTCACTAGCTAGAGTGTTAAAGCGACCAGCGTTATTTCCAGCACCAGCGTTTGCTCTTAAAGCAGTTCTTGGCGGATTTTCAAGTGAAGTTTTAGGATCAAAAAAAGTTATTCCTAAAGTATTAATTGAATCGAAGTTTGAGTTTGATTACCCATTTGTTTCTGCTGCCCTTACCGCATTAATTGATTAATTTTTTCCGCAACTAAAGCACCCGATTCCATAGCTCCCTGTTGAGACGGGTATGACATGTGGTCTCCTATGGCAAAAATACTCTCAGTTAGCTGAAGCTTTGGATATTTGCTCACCCCTGGGGTGTGTAGAGGAAGAGAACAACTAATTTCATATCTTGCAACCTGATCCCATTTGTTTGCATTACTGCCCCAAACTTTACTTAACTCAGCCCTAAATTCACCTTCTACCAAATTTTTAATTGTGGTTGCTGAAATTAATGATTTATTAGCAGGAGCATACTTCCGTGATACTTTGCTTATAACAATTGAATTAACTAACTTGGAGCCTCTTGAGATAACTAAATTCTTCGAATCAATTAAATCTTCATCTGTTGAAAAATATGAGGTAATACTTGAGAGCATTATGGAAGGTTTTAGCTGTGGAAATAAATTTACCGACTCAACTGGGCCAGCTGCTAAAACAATGTACTTTGCCGAGTATTTATCCTGATTTGTGATTACCTTATTACCTGAAATATTTTCAACTGATTCGTTTAGCTTTAAATTTTTTATTGGCTTTGCTAGTGCTTTTGAGAACTCTCCAATCCCCCTTGCGGGTAGCCCTGGAAGAGATCTAATGAAACTCTTTAATATCTCTTGGGCGACATCGGCTGCTATCTTGCTTGGATCAGTCAAAAATACACCAGTTAAAAATGGATCAAGAACTTTTTGGTAGAAACCTTCAAATTTTTTTATATAAAAACCAAAGCTTTGTGAATTTGAAACATTTCTATTGTAAATAAACTCCAAGAATCTTAACTTTTCACCTAATGTACCGGACTTATTTGAAAATGATCCTGACGCGTAACCAACCTTTATTTTTTCATCAAAAAGTCGAATCGAACCGGAGATTTTCTTAAAATCTAAATCTTTAATGACCCCACTTTTTTCTACTTGTCGATACTTTGGATTTATAACTTGAAACCCTCGGTCACATATATAGCCATCGATATGATCACTTCGCACTCTGCCGCCAACTTCATTACTTGCCTCAATTAGTAATACAGATTTTCCAGTACTTTCTAAGTTTCGAGTGGCAGTTAAACCAGCTAATCCTGCACCAATAACAATGCAATCAAAATCCATCTATCTAAATGAAGTTTCTCGAGCCTCATCAATTATTTTTGCAACGGCTAGAGCCTCTTCAATGGTAACCGGCCATGGTCCACCCTTAAGAGCTTGCTTTACCTGTATATAAAACTGAGCATAGTTACCATCAACGCTTGGATAATCAATTGTCTTATCTCCAAAATGTAAGGTGGCAACACTTTTGGTGCTTTGATTCCACACTCCACCTGCTGGGTACTTACCACTTTTAAGCAAAGACTCTTGTGGATCTAAATCATTTATAACCAAGGACCCTTTATCTCCAGTAATTCTTATTCTTGGGCCTGGAGCACCATTTATTGCACTTGCAGACAAGTAGGAGTCAACACCATTGTTATGCTTTAAAACCAGAGTTATATCATCATCAGATGCACCGCGAATTGATCTGACAGAGGATGCAATTAGATCCGCTGGCCCAAACCAGTCCAGTGCGGTCGAGAGTAAATGTGGTTGAAGATCTAAAAGATTGCCACCACCCTCGCTAGAGCTCTGACTCTCTCGCCAGGATCCTGTAGTTAAGTGTGGTTTAAATCTTTCAAATCTTGAATCCAATCTAAAAATATTGCCTAAAACTCCTTCGCTAATAATTTTCTTAATTGTTAATGAATCACTGTCCCATTTTCGATTGAAATATGTGGTTACTGGAACTTCTAGTTGCTTTGAAACATCAACTATTTCTTGCGTTTCCTTTAGGGTACGTCCCATTGGTTTATCAACTACTACTGGTATTCCGGCTTTTAAGCCTGCAATGGCTTGAGATGCATGGACATTATTGGTTGAAGCTACAACCAATAAATCTAAGTCGTGCTTCAACAATTCATCGAAACTCTCAACAACTTTAATCTCGGGAAAATCAGAGATTGCTTCGGCTTTGCGCTCTGGTTTGGTAGTTAATGCAGCAACTACATCAAATCCAGCACCCTTTAGCAGAGGAGCATGAAAAAAACGACCGGCTAACCCATACCCAGAGATACCGACTTTAGGAGCCATAATAAAAAGATGGGTTAATTTTTCTCGTACTGCATTTTTGAGGGCCACCAAATCTTTGGACCAATTACATGTACCAGGGCTGGAACCAACAAAGATCTGACAATTATTGTGTCGAGAAGTACTCCAAAGGCGACTGCAAAGCCAAGTTGAGCTAAGAAAACAAGAGGTAGTACCCCAAGGACTGCAAAGGTTGCTGCTAATACAATTCCTGCCGATGTAATGACTCCACCAGTAACTGTTAATCCCTTGATTACTCCCTTGCGAGTACCTATTTTAAGTGATTCCTCTCTAACTCTGGTCATCAAGAAAATATTGTAATCAATTCCAAGGGCTACTAAGAAAATAAATGTAAATAGTGGGAAGGATGCATCAGCTCCTTTAAATCCAAACACATTTTCAAAAACTAATTGGCATACGCCAAGTGTTGCCATAAATGAGAGTACTACCGTTAATAGAAGTAGTGCAGCCGCTAAAATGCTTCGTAATAAGAGTCCAAGAATTATTCCAATTATAATTAGTACTACTGGAATAATAACTCTATTATCGTGACGAGATGCAACATCGGTATCAAACTGCACTGCAGTTCCACCACCAACTAGAATATCTTTATCAATTGCATGGACTGCATCTCTAATTAATGGAATCGTATTTCGAGCTTCTACTGAATCAGGTGCTACTTTTAATGTTGCATTCAATAGCACTTGCCCATCTACAACCTTTATTGGTGGCGTAGGAGCACCAGGAATCTTTTGACCTGCCACTACAGGTTCAACAAATGCCACATTATCAACTGTAAGAAGTGCAGTTGTTGCCCTATCTACATCATTTTGTTTGACAACAATCTCAACTGGAGATCCTTCGCCACTTGGAAAGTGCTCCCCCAGTTTTTCTAGTCCAATAACCGAATCAGTTCTTTTTGTAAAAGCCTCAGTATTAGCTAAGCCATCTGCCTTTAAAGTAAATGAGAAACCTGCAAAAATGACAAGCAGTAGAGCTGTTGATATCCAAATGCGCTTTGGATTGCGCTCTACTGCATTTCCAATTTTCGCCCAAGTTCCACTTAGTTGTTCATCAACATCATCAAATTTAGGAATTTTTGGCCAAAATATCCAGCGCCCAAAAACTACCAATAGTGCAGGTAAAAAAGTTAAAACCGTAATCATCGATACAGCAACACCAATTGCACCAACTGGTCCTAGGCCACGATTGCCTGATAAGTCACTAAGTAGCAAAACTAATAGGCCGGCAATCACTGTTGAACCTGATGCCAAAATTGGTTCAAATACTCCCTTTAATGAAACTTTCATTGCCTCATATCTAGACTCATGATGATGTAACTCTTCTCGGTATCTGGCTATAAGTAACAATGCATAATCGGTGGCCGCACCAAGCACTAGCACCGACAAAATTCCCTGTGACTGACCATTTAGATCTAGTAAATCTGCCTTTGCTGCGTAATAAACAATTGTCCCAGCCACTGATAGTGCAGTGATTGCGGAAAATAGTGGCAATATCCAAAGCAGCGGAGATCTGTAAACAATAATCAAAATGATTGAAACGACTAGCAAGGTAGTGGTTAATAAAGTTGAATCAATTGAACCAAATGCCCCGAATAAATCGGCAAATATTCCACCAAATCCAGTTACATGTGTAGTTAAATCTTTTTCTTCAAAATTCTCTTTTAAATCTTCACGCATAAAATCAACAATTAGTGAAAGTGTTGGTTTTTCCTCAACTCGCTCTTCGACAATTGTTGAATTTAGCGCAATATTTACTAGCGCAGCCTTGCCATCTTCTGATGGGATTGCTTGAATTGGAAAACCAGGTACAAAGTAAGAATTAAGTGGCTTGCCTGATTCAGGCAAAATCTTGTTGCCAAGTTGGTTGAGGTAATTTTGAATTCGGGCTAAATTTTCTGGATTCTTTACCGGATTAACATCACCTAGAAATAGAAGCAGTGTTGGAATCTGATCATTGGCGCTATCTGAAAACTTAACTGTAACTTTGCTTGCTAAAGTTGACTCAGCACTATCCGGCAAGAAAGCTGCGTTGTCATTTTCCTGAACGGTTGAGAGCTTTCCAAAAGTAGGTCCAGCAACAGAAGAGATACCTAACCAAGCAATAATTGTGACTATGGCAATCCAGAGCGGTTTGCGCCCCATAACAGAGTTTTTTGATTTAACTTTCGATGCCATGCGTGATTACGCCCTTCTAAATATATCGGTTACAGGGTGAAATCTACCAGTGATGCCATTTTGCTCACACCAGCTGGCCCAGCAAGTGCTTTCTTTCGCCAAATATTCATCAAACAATTAGGCTTATCCTGTGAGTTCACTCTTAACAACTGAAAAAACATTAATAGTCAATGAATTAGGCCTAATTGATTATGGTAATGCTTGGGAGTTGCAAAAAAGTACTCATGAACAGGTTGTAAGTGGAGCGATCAACAACACACTATTACTTCTTGAGCATACCTCTGTCTACACTGCAGGTCGAAGGACTGAAATTTCAGATCGTCCAATAGATGCTACCCCAGTTATCAATGTTGATCGCGGCGGCAAAATTACCTGGCATGGCCCAGGACAAGTAGTTGGTTATCCAATTATTAAGTTAAAAAACTCAACAGATGTAGTTGGCTTTGTTAGAGAGCTTGAAACCGCCCTAATTTCGGTATGTGAAGAGTTTGGAATTGAAGCCAAAAGATACTGTGAACGAAGCGGGGTTTGGATCAGAGATGAAAAAGGTGATCGAAAAATCGCTGCCATTGGTTTAAGAGTTGCAAAAGGTGTGACTATGCATGGTTTTGCATTGAATATAAATCCAGATCTTTCTGCATACGAAAAAATAGTCCCATGCGGTATTGCAGATGCCAAAGTCACATCTATGGCGGTTGAATTAAATAGAAGTATAAATATTCATGAGGTTTTGCCTGTTTTGAAAAATTATATTTGTCCAATGCTAGAGCGGGTATCCATATGAGCATTGATCCTTCAGGTCGCAAACTTCTTCGCATTGAAGCCAGAAACGCCCAAACACCTATTGAAAGAAAGCCTGAGTGGATTAAAACTCGAGCAACTATGGGCCCTGAGTACACAAAACTTCGGTCATTAGTTGCAACTGAAGGTCTTCACACAGTATGCCAAGAGGCAGCTTGTCCAAATATTTTTGAATGCTGGGAAGATAGAGAGGCAACCTTCCTCATTGGTGGAGAAGCTTGCACAAGAAGATGCGATTTTTGCAATATTGATACTGGCAAACCAAAGCCACTAGATAGAGATGAACCTAGAAGAGTGGCTGAGTCGGTCAAGGCTATGAATTTAAAGTATGCAACCATTACTGGTGTTGCTCGCGATGATTTAGATGATGAAGGTGCCTGGCTCTATGCAGAAACGATCTCCCAGGTTCACAATTTAAATCCTGGAGTCGGTGTAGAGATGTTGGCTCCTGATTTTAGTGGCCACTCACACTTGTTAAATCAAGTATTTGAAACTAGACCAGAGGTTTTCGCTCACAATTTAGAGACTGTACCCAGAATCTTTAAACAAATTCGACCAGCTTTTAGGTATGAAAGATCACTAGATGTTATTACCCAGGCTAGAGATTTTGGATTGATAACAAAATCTAATCTAATTCTGGGAATGGGAGAAAGCAGAGAAGAGGTTTCTCAGGCACTAGTTGATCTGCGCTCTGCTGGTTGTGACTTGATTACCATTACGCAATATCTTCGACCATCTGCCAAACATCACCCGGTAGTAAGATGGGTTAAGCCAAATGAGTTTGTAGAGTTAAGTAAAGAGGCGGAAGAGGTTGGTTTCCTTGGAGTTATGAGTGGTCCATTGGTACGTTCAAGCTATAGAGCAGGTCGCCTTTACAATCAGGCGATGGCTGCTCGAGCTGTTAAATAGGGAGAGAAAATGTTTGGAAGAAAGAAAAAGAAAGAAGCCCAAGCAAAAACTGGTGCACCGGCAAAGCAATCTCAGCTTGCGGTAGTCAAAGATGCATACAAGTTAGTTAAGAAAGACTCCCCCTTTGCAATTATTTGGTGTTTGCTTGTTTTCGTTTTGATCATAACTTTTGGTGTAATAATTGGTAATAACCTTGGACATCCTATTTATGCTGGATTTTTGTCACTCCCACTTGGCTTCTTAGCTGCATTTTTCTTGTTCACTCGATATGCAAATACCGCAGCCTTTTCATCAATTGAAGGACAAATTGGTGCTGGTGCAAGTGTGTTAATGTCAATTAGACGTGGCTTTGTCACAACTCCAGCAGTTAATGTAAATCGTGATCAAGATATGGTTCACAGAGTCTCTGGTAAAGCTGGCATTATTTTAGTTGGCGAAGGCGGCTATGGCGTCAAATCTCTTATTCAAGATGAGCGTAGAAAAATGGAGAGATTTTTATCTGGAGTTCCAGTTACAGAGGTAATTGTCGGTGATGGAACTGGTCAAGTCTCAATTCGCAAATTACAAAAGCACCTGAAGAAGCTACCAAAAAAACTAAATACGGTTCAGCTTCGTGAGGTTAGGGCAAGGTTAAAATCAGTTGGTGGATTAAATCTTCCAATGCCAAAAGGTCCGATGCCTACTAACGTAAGAATGCCTAGAAGGTAGTTTTAGTAAAGTTCGCGAACAGTCTGAGTTTTAGTCAGAAAATCGTGTAGTGACCTACCATCTTTAGTAAAAACTGCTGGAACTACCATACAAATCAATAAAGTTCTTAGTGCAATTTTCTTTGCAGGTACTCTAAATTGCTCTGGGTAACTGACTACCTTAACCGCCATAATTCTTTGGCCAGCAGATGCTTGAAATAAAATCGTTAACAACGTGACCTCTAAGTAGAAAATAACCAAGGTGTTAAAATCTGTTTGTATTGATAAATAAGGTCCGATTAAGCTTGCTATTAACCGTGACATAGTCCAGTCGATTACCAGTGCAATTACCCGCCTACCTAAAGAGGCTTCGGGTAGTAATTTAGGCTCATCTTGCCAATTCATGCGGGTAACCCTATCGGTTGGGCTGCTTAGGAAACATAGATGTAACACAGGCTTTACTACTTTTTCACTATTTTCTACTAAGTTTTACCCATCTGAAGCGGTGCAACGAAGCCCTACTTTCAGCACTAAATTATAGGAGAAAAGATGTTTAAGAATTCATCTGAGATCTTCGACTACATCAAAAAGAATGATGTGAAGTTGATCGATGTAAGATTTATTGACCTACCTGGTATTCAACATCATTTTAACGTTCCAGTTGAATCATTTGATGAGAGCGTGTTTAAAGATGGATTAATGTTTGATGGCTCTTCGATTAGAGGCTTTCAATCAATTCATGAATCAGATATGAAGCTTTTACCAGTTCCATCATCTGCATACTTAGATCCATTTCGTAAAGAAAAAACTTTGATTATTCTTTTCTCAGTTCATAATCCAGATGACAATAGTGCTTATTCTCGTGATCCAAGAGGTATCGTAAGTAAAGCAGTAGAGTTTATGCGCAGCACTGGAATTGCAGATACCGCATTCTTCGCCCCCGAAGCAGAGTTTTATGTATTTGATCGAATTAGATTCCTAACCGGAATGAATCAAGCATTCCACCACATTGAATCATATGAGGGTGCTTGGAATACCGGAATCGAAGAGGATGCAGACGGCACTCCAAACCGTGGATATCGAACCAGAATTAAGGGAGGATATTTCCCAGTCTCTCCAACTGATCAATTTGCTGACCTTCGCGATGAGATGGTTATGAACTTAGGTAAAGTTGGATTAACAGTTGAGCGCGCTCACCATGAGGTGGGAACTGCTGGACAAATGGAAATTAACTATCGTTTCAGCGACATACTTACTGCCGGCGATGAGTTAATGAAATTTAAGTACATCATCAAAAATACAGCTTGGGCTGCGGGCAAGACTGCAACATTTATGCCTAAGCCATTATTTGGTGACAATGGTTCTGGAATGCATGTTCACCAATCACTTTGGAAGGATGGAAAACCATTGTTCTGGGGTGATGGATACGGCGATCTATCTGACATCGCACGCTGGTATATCGGAGGCTTGCTAAAGCATGCGCCATCGTTATTGGCATTTACAAATCCAACAGTAAATTCTTACAAGCGCTTAGTTCCAGGTTATGAGGCACCAGTAAATCTGGTTTATTCAGCCAGAAACCGATCTGCCTGTATCCGAATTCCAATTACTGGATCTAATCCAAAGGCAAAGCGTATTGAATTCCGCTGCCCAGACCCATCATCAAATCCATACTTAGCGTTTGCAGCTATGTTGATGGCTGGAATTGATGGAATTCAAAACAAGATCGAGCCACCAAAGCCAGTTGATAAAGATCTATATGAATTAGAAGGAGCAGAGGCAGCAGCAATTCCTCAGGTTCCAGGTTCATTGGATGCGGTGTTAGATAATCTAGAAAAGGATAATGAGTTCTTAACTAGAGGTGGCGTATTTACTAAGGATCTAATTGACACCTGGATTGACTTTAAGCGTAAGCAAGAGGTTGATTACGTAAGATTACGTCCACATCCAGCTGAGTTTGAGTTGTACTACGACTTATAAACCTAGTGAAAAAAGCCCTAGTTCAAAACTAGGGCTTTTTTTATTTATGATCTATTTCTTCGTCGATATGAATAGATGGCAAAAAATATTCCTGATGCAATAAATGCGGCTGAGGCTATATAAATACTAATTGGAAATTCATCATTAACTACTTCTTCTTCAATCACTTTAGCAGGCTGCTCTTGACCGTAGGTGAATGTGAACTCCCCCTCAACTGGATGCCCATCAGCCGATACCACACGATAGAAAACTAAAACTGGTCCTTCGACCTGATTAGGTGCGAGTGAGACTGTTACGATATTAGAATCTATATTTTCGTCATTATTGCTTACCTGATCGCCAACAGAGTTGTTAACTACAATAAAATTTGCTTTTTCTTCGCCGATGCTTATTAAATCTTCATCAAATTCAATACTTATTTGATCTGGCCATTGCATGACCGCTGAGCCAGCTGCCGGGTTGCTGCTTACAAAACTAGTGTGGGAAACGGCGGTAGGCACTGCTAGGGCCAAAGCGAAAACTGAAATTGAGATGGTTGTAACCATCCCCTTGATTGATAGAGGCATGCCAACACCCTACCAATTAAGGGAACCCACGCTTGCAGATGCAAATCGTTTGCAATAACCTAGGCTCATGCACATCCCTGATGGCTTCATCGATATTCCTACCTCAACTGCATTTGTTGCAGCCTCTGCCCTGGCAGTAGGTGGTGCGGTAAAAGGAGCTCGTAACCAACTAAGTGATCAAAGTGCGCCGTTGGCTGGCCTTACTGCCGTATTTATTTTTGCAGTACAAATGCTTAACTTCCCTGTCGCAGCAGGAACAAGTGGTCACTTAATTGGTGCTGCATTAGCGATGGTTCTCGTTGGCCCATATGCGGCCACCTTGGCTTTGACTGTGGTTTTAATTGTTCAAGCACTTCTGTTTGCAGATGGTGGATTAACTGCGCTAGGACTTAGCATTTTCAATATGGGAGTAATTAGTGTCTGGATTAGTTTTTTTACATTTGTTTTACTGAAAAAGTTACTTCCGAAAACTAAGACTTCTACTGTAGCAGCATCATTTTTTGCAGCCTTTATTTCAGTACCAGCTGCAGCATTAGGTTTTGTTTTTCAATATGCGATTGGGGCAACTGGAACATTCTCCATTAGTGCGGTACTAAGTGCAATGGTCGGAACACATATTCTCATCGGTATCGGCGAGGGCATTATTACAGCATTAACTGTTTCTGCGGTCTTAGCAAGTAGATCTGATTTAGTTTATGGCTGGGAAAGTAAGAATACTCCGCTAGAAATAAGGTCATAAGATGAAACTTTCCTCCAAAAAATTTTTTGCAAGTTCAATAATAATTTCTGCAATACTTGCAGGAGGTGTATCTTTTTACGCCTCATCATCCCCAGATGGATTAGAGAAAGTTGCTGAGGATATAGGTTTTATTGAAACTGCTAAAGACCATACCTTAGGTGATTCAACCCTTGCAGATTACGGTGTTGCTGGAATTGATAACGAACGGTTATCAGTTGGCTTATCCGGATTGATCGGCGTAGCAGCAACAGGCATTGTTGGGTATGGCTTGTTTATGTTGATTAAAAGAAAGCCAGAAACCAAAAATCGCTGATTCATCCAAAAGAAATTTATCTGACCATCACCATGGCCATGATGTCGGTGAGCGGCTTTATATTCATAGACACTCTTTAATTCACGATATTCCTTCGCATATAAAAATTGTGGCAGGCCTACTTTTCATAGTAATCGCAGTCTCAACTGATATATCTAATTGGACGGCTTTTATTGCATATTTCTGCATAATTTTTACCGTTATAAAAATAGCCCAGCTTCCACTTATTACTGTCGCTAAAAGATCATTAATTGAAATTCCCTTTATCTTTTTTGCTCTACTTATGCCATTTTTTGGCACTGGTGAAAAATTTCAAGTAGCAGGCCTTGAGTTATACCGGGAGGGCTTACTGGCTGGTGCCAGCATTGTGACAAAAGGAACGATAGGAATTTTGGTAGCTATCAATCTTTCGGCAACTACGACGGCTCGGGAGATTCTTAGAGGATTAGAAATTTTAAAGCTGCCTACTCCTATGGTGCAGATAGCCTCATTTATGCTTCGTTATGTAAATGTGGTTAACGATGAAATGCAAAGAATGTCAGTTGCTCGCCTATCAAGAGGCTTCGAAGCAACTGGTGTTAAACATTGGCCAGTTCTAGCCACTGCTGCGGGAGCACTTTTTATTCGTTCATATGAAAGAGGGGAACGAGTTCATTTAGCGATGCTTGCCAGAGGTTTTAATGGTGAACTTCCAAAGGACATAAAGATAACTAATGATAGAAAATATTGGATTTCTGCTTTAGTTATTCCATTACTAGCCCTAATAGTGCTTTTACTTACATTGCAGTTAGGCTCATCTAATGCATGATGAGAATTTAAGTCTTTTAATCGAAGAGTTAGCCTTTGCATATCCTGATGGAAACCAAGCACTTTTTGGAGTCAACTTAAAGGTAAGAAAAAGTGAAAGAGTTGCACTATTAGGGCCCAATGGTGCTGGAAAAACTACCTTAGTGATGCACCTAAATGGTATTTTAAATACTACGCACGGCAAAGTTTATGTAGCAGGAAAACTAGTTGACTCACAGGATAAAGAAGGCCTAAAACAAATCAGATCAAAGGTTGGAATCGTTTTTCAAGATCCAGATGATCAACTTTTTATGCCAACAGTGGGGCAAGATGTTGCATTTGGTCCATATAACATGGGGTTGCGTGATAATGCATTGGAAAATGTAGTTACACAAGCACTTAACATGGTTGGAATGCTTGAGTACAAAGATCGTCCACCACACCACCTTTCATTTGGTCAAAGAAGAAGAGTGGCAGTTGCAACGGTATTAGCTATGAAACCAGAGATTTTGGTATTAGATGAACCATCTTCAAACTTAGATCCTGCTAGCAGACGTGAGTTAGCTGAAATTCTTAGATCTCTTGATATTACAATAATTATGGTTACCCATGATCTTCCTTATGCATATGAATTATGCGAGCGCGCCTTAATACTTTCAGGTGGAATTATTGCTGCCGACGGGAAAACTAAAGAAATTCTAGGAAATGAAGATCTGCTTAGAAAACATCGATTAGAACTACCGGTTGGTTTTTCTATTTAGTCAATATATAAATCGTTTATAAACTCTTTAGTTCCTGGCACAACAGCATACTTATCTAGATCTGTAATTCCCTCAGAAGCCAACACCTCGTCATCAATAAAAAAATTGCCCGTGCACTCTTTACCGGAGCGATTTAAGATTATGTAGGCAGAGTCAGAGATAATCTCTGGGGTACGGCAAAAAGCAACATCAACGCCTGGAATCATGGCAAGTGCTGCTGTATCAATTGCTGTCCTTGGCCAGAGTGCGTTGACGCCAATACCATCGCGCTTTAGTTCTTCGGCCAACCCTAAAACACACATACTCATTCCGTACTTTGCCATCGTGTAAGCAAGATGCGGTTTAAACCACTTACCCTTCATTGAAAGTGGTGGTGAAAGCATCAGAATATGAGGATTATGGCCATCTTGTGAGCTTTTCTTTAAATAAGGAAGCGCAGCTTGTGAGGTTAAGAAAGTACCCCGAGTGTTAACCCCCATCATTAAATCAAATCTCTTTGCTGGGGTTTTTTCGGTATTTGTTAGGTTAATTGCAGATGCATTATTAATCACAATATCTAGCCCACCGAACTCGGTCGCTGCCTTATCAACTGCTGCGGATATTTGATTTTCATCTCGAATATCACATTGAATTGCAAGGGCTTTACCACCAGCAGCTTCAATCTCTTTTGCTGCTGTGAAAATTGTGCCTGGAAGTTTTGGGTGTGGGTCAGCAGTCTTTGCAGCGATCGCAATTGATGCACCATCTTTTGCAGCACGCAATGCAATTGCAAGCCCAATACCTCTTGAGCCACCAGTGACAAATATCTTCTTACCTGAAAGCGACATTAATTGACTTTACTCTTTTTAGCCAAAAAGTTCATAAATGCCATCTGTGCCTCATCTGATTCAGTTGCCATCTTGAACAACTCCCCTTCAGCCAACATAACTTGATTCAACGCCTCATGAGAGGAGCTCTTCAGTAATGCTTTGGTATTAATTACCGCATTTGGTGGTTGCTCTGAAACCTCTTTTGCAAACTCCATCGCAAGATTTAACTCATCACTACCAACTTTGTTGATAACTCCCATTTGCAACGCTTCCTCTGCTGAAAAAGTTCGGCCAGTTAAAAAAATTTCACTTGCCTTTGCATGCCCTACTAATTTAGGAAATAGATAGCTAGAACCACCTTCTGCCACCAACCCAAGTGATACAAATGGCATCGAAAACTTGGTATCAGTATTGGCAGCTACATAATCAAAATGTAAAAGCATGGTTGTTCCTATACCAACCGCTCTTCCCTTTACCGCACCTATAAGTGGCTTAGGAAAATTATGAATGGCAAATAAAAAGTTAAATACGGGCGAACCTTCATTCATTTGTGGGTTATTTGCAAAATCATTTATGTCATTGCCGGCCGTAAAGGAATCACCATTAGAATCTATTACTACAGAGCGAATGGCAAAATCTCCAGCAGCCTGATTTAGCTTATCTGCCAAAGTTTGGTACATGTCTTGAGTGATGGCATTTTTCTTTTCAGGTCTATTTAAAGTTAGACGTAAAACTGCGCCATCTAGCTGATCTAAAATGGAATTCACTAGCCAATAATAGACATAATCGTCTTTTTTGCCATATGTTGAAAAAGGTGACTCTATAGGAGCACAATTAGCCTTGGAATTGGAGAATTCAATGGAGTTTAATATTTTAGTCAGAGAGCTAACTCCGTTTGAGCATTTAGTTTGTGAACACCTATGTGAAGGTATGACAAATTCGGCGATCGCAAAAGCCACTTCCCATACAGAAAAAGTTGTTGAAAATACCGTTTCTAGGGCGGCGCATGCTTTTTCAATTAAATCTACTGGTGATATTAATGTAAGAGTTTTACTTGCTCTGGCTTATAGATCTCATTTTGGCGATAAGGCCTTTGATAAGTTGGGGATTGCCTGTAAGCACTTAACTATTGGCCCTAATGGTGAGCAAATTTGTTCCCAACATATTGAGTAGAATTGCCTTGAGTTTGTGATTTATATCTAAGTGCTACCCCTTACTTTGTGTAACTTAGTGCTACCCCCTTTAAATATTGATTTTAAATCCTAAACCAGGAGTATTAATAGCAATGAGAAGTTTGTAACTTCTCAAAGCAGTAAAACTGGAGATATTAGGAGAAAAAACAATGAAACGTCGCACCTTCGATCGAATCGTCAGCTTTGTCGGTTTAGGACTTTCCGCATTCTTATTCATAGCAGCAGCACTACTTAATTGGGGAGCTAGTTTTGCCAATGAATCCGTGGCAACTCAACTTGAACAACAGAAAATTACAATGCCAGATAAAGCTAGTGCTGGTTTTAAATCGCTACCGCAGCAAGCACAAGAAGCACTTGCACCATTTTCTAACATGCCACTTACCACTGGTAAGCAGGCGCAAGCCTATGCAGATTTCTATATCGGCTCACATTTAAAGGGAATTGCTGGGGGTAAAGTTTATTCAGAGGTTAGTGGTGCAGCACTTGCTGCAGCTGCAAAATCAAAGGCTGAGCCAGCAAATATTGAATTAGCAGCTGAGTCAGCTGTTCTTATGGGGCAACGTACTAGTTTGTTTATGGGTGAAACACTTCGCGGTCTTTTGCTCTACTCATTCGCATTCTGGCAAATTGGCCAAATAGCAATGTATGCCGCTTGGGCTGCTGCTATCGGCGGAGTATTGATGCTAATACTTTCTCTACTTGGCTTTGCACATATTCGTCGCGTAGAAGCTGACGCGACGATTTAACGCCCTTACTCTCCAAGAGGGCAAAAACCCCTAAGGCTTAATTACCTTAGGGGTTTTATTTTAGAAATTTTGTTAGCGCTCAATACTGCCATCAATAAATTGCTCTACTTTTTGAAATGCCTGCTCATCGGTATATTGCACAGGAGGTGATTTCATAAAGTAACTAGATGGAGAAAGAAGTGGTCCACCAATTTTCCTGTCCAAGGCAATCTTGGCACAACGAAGCGCATCAATAATTACTCCGGCAGAGTTTGGCGAGTCCCAAACCTCTAGTTTGTACTCTAGATTAAGTGGAACATCTCCAAACGCTCTTCCCTCTAGGCGCACATATGCCCACTTACGATCATCTAGCCATGGAATGTAGTCAGATGGCCCAATATGAACATTTTTAGCTCCTAACTCATAATCTAACTGAGATGTGACTGATTGAGTTTTAGAAATTTTCTTCGACTCTAATCGATCGCGCTCTAGCATGTTTTTAAAATCCATATTTCCACCAACATTTAATTGGTAAGTCCGATCCAGGTGAACTCCTCGATCTTGAAATAACTTGGCCATAATTCGGTGGGTAATTGTGGCGCCAACTTGCGACTTAATATCATCGCCAACGATTGGTAGACCAGCTTTGGTGAATTTATCAGCCCACTCTGGGTCTGAGGCAATAAATACTGGCAGTGCATTAACAAAAGCACATCCAGCATCAATAGCACATTGGGCATAAAACTTAGCTGCCTCTTCAGAGCCTACTGGTAGATAACAGATTAAAACATCGACTTTACTACTCTTTAGTTCAGCTACAACATCAACAGCAGCTGCAGTTGATTCAGTAATGGTCTCCTTGTAGTAGCGACCTAGCCCGTCTAAAGTAACTCCGCGCTTTACTGTCACGCCAGTTTTTGCAACAGTTGCAAACTTAATTGTGTTGTTTTCGCTAGCCCAAATAGCATCAGCTAAATCTAAGCCAACTTTTTTTGAGTCGACATCAAGTGCCAAAACAAAATTAATATTCTTGATGTGGTAACCACCTAATACTGGATGCATTAACCCAGGGATCTCAGTGTCATTGGTGGCATCCTTGTAATACGTAATCCCCTGCACTAATGAGTTGGCACAGTTTCCAACACCAACAATGGCTACGCGGATTTCACCCTTATCTTCTACGCTCACGAGTTTTTCCTTTCGGTTTTTATCATCTTTTCCAACCAAGCGATTTCTCGCTCAGCTGATTCCAATGAGTGACGGCGCCACTCAACTAGGTAGGTATCTATTCCCTCTGGAATTTTCGCTAAGTCCTTACGGACTAATTCAGCCTTCTCCACCAACTTACGGTGGCGGCCCTCTAAAATTCTTACTCGATTAGTTTTTGGAGTTGGCCCAAAAAAAGCAAATCGAACTTCAAATCCTTCATCCTCAAATGTGTCAGGGCTAGCACTTTGCATAAGTTGAGCAAATTTGTCTTTACCTTTTTGGGTTAATTCATAAACAATCCGCGAGCGCCTAGAAAGTCCACCAGCATCTGTAAATGACTCTTTAATTAATTCAGCAACTAGCATTTTGCGTAGCTGTGGGTAGAGCACAGAAAAACTCAACGCACGAAATGGGCCATAGATGGCACTCATTCGCTTTCGTAATTCATATCCATGTAGCGGGCCTTGTGACAGCAGACCAAGGAGTGCGAACTCTAAAGACTCAGCTCTGGAGCGCATATCTTCCTATCTACTAGATATATCGAATCGATACTATCGAGTATTAAATCCTAAAAATAACTCTCAGGCAACCCATAGAATTACCGCGTGTTTACCCTAGATGCCCTGCCTAGCCGGCTCTGGGAGTACCTGATCGCCACTATTTTGATCATCTTGGCCCCTGGCCCATCTGTTTTGTTCACTATAGCCCGAGCGATTGCTTGGGGGCGAGTGGCAGCGATTGCAACCGTTATTGGTAATGCCTCTGGCATGTTTTTAGTCTCTGTATTTGTGGCAGTTGGCCTGGGTCCAATCCTGCAAAGCTCAGAATTCTTATATAACGCAATTCAATGGGCAGGTGGTGCCTACTTAATTTATTTGGGATACGCAGCAATTGCCGCTAGCAAAGTTGATGCTCAGGATATGAGAGCTAGTACGGGATCTAAACCCACATTTTTTACATCGGTTAAAAATGGTTTTTGGGTGGGTGTGCTAAACCCAAAATCTGTGGTCTTTTTCGCAGCGATTTTGCCACAATTTATCGATCAAGAAAAAAGTAATGTGACTGCACAACTTTTACTGCTCGGTGCAATCTTTGCTCTAATAGCTTTGATTTCAGATGGTGCCTATGGCTTACTTGCTGGCACTATCCGGCAATGGTTATCTGGTGATGTTAAAAGGTTAATCTTTATGCGGCTTATTGGCGGTGTGGTGATGATAGCACTTGGCTTTTTCACCATACTTTCAGCGGTATTAGCTCGCTAAATACCTGCTTTTAACTGCCATGTCGCTGGCCTTAAATGTCAGTAGTAGCGGGCAGACTTAACCTCGTTAGGAAAACTAAATTAGGGCATATCAATGAGTATGCGCGCAGAAAAGAGAAGAAATGGCCTCATCAAATGCAGTTGGAAATGCTAGAGAGTTTATCTCCCCATCAGATTTAACCTTTTCGTGGGGAAGTTGTCATCGCTGTTTATGGCTTAACTACAACCATGGACTGCGCACTCCAGGTTTTATGCCATTGGTAGGAGATCTTGCAAATATGCAGGAAAATTACTTTGCCAAAAAAACTACTGCAGATATAGCACCAGTTTTGCCAGAGGGTAAAGTTGCCGATCTTGGTGGTTGGGTAAAGTCATCTTTTATTAATGTAAATGGTGCAGCTACAAAGTATGCAATCCGGGGAAAGTATGACCTACTAATTGAGTTTGCAGATGGCACCTTTGGCATTATTGACTGCAAATTTCAAGCAAAAGACTCTGATAATACCGATCTCTACCAGCCTCAGCTTGAGGCGTATGCATTTGCACTTGAAAATCCGGCCACAGGAGATGCTAAAAAAGTTTCATTGATGGGACTTTTAGTTTGGTCACTACTTGAGCCAGCAGGTGATGTAAGTAAGGGATTTGGTTTAAAGCTAAAGCATACTTGGCGACCAATTGAGCGAAATCCCGCTG
>JACCDT010255499.1_pt1 | contig 24493 bp, 25 predicted proteins | sample 7446291 | NCBI WGS metagenome assembly JACCDT01 (sample SAMN15323446, study PRJNA562643) | freshwater metagenome | isolation source: river surface water | place: USA:Blue River Watershed | collected 2017-08-17 | reverse complement strand
GCCTGCCTGTGGGGCCCTGCCCACGGTGGCGCCAACGGGGCTTGCCTGAACATGCTGGAAGACATCCAGCGCAACGGCGGCATCGCCAAGGTCGGCGAGTTCATGAACCAGGTCAAGGACAAGAACTCCGGCGTCAAGCTGATGGGCTTTGGCCACCGCGTCTACAAGAACTACGACCCACGCGCCAAGCTGATGCAGGAAACCTGCAACGAGGTGCTGGCCGAGCTGGGCCTGGAAAACGATCCGCTGTTCAAGCTGGCCAAAGAGCTGGAAAAGATCGCCCTCGAAGACGACTACTTCGTGCAGCGCAAGCTCTACCCGAACGTTGACTTCTACTCGGGCATCGTGCAGCGCGCCATCGGCATCCCGGTGAACCTGTTCACCGGCATCTTTGCCCTGGCCCGCACCGTTGGCTGGATCGCCCAGCTCAACGAAATGATCAGCGACCCCGAGTACAAGATCGGCCGTCCGCGCCAGCTCTTCACCGGTGCTGCCCGCCGCGACGTGCCCGCTGGCATGAAGCGCTGATCGCGCCTGGCCCAGGGCGGCGGCCATGCGCTGCTGCCCACGGCCCCCCAGGACCGCCAGGCCTGCGCCTTGCGGTCCTTTTTCTTGCCGCGACCGGCCGTGCCACGGGGAGGATCCCCAAGCCCGCGCCGGGCGCATAAAATGACGGGTTCACACGAGGAACGCCATGGGACGCACCCTTTACGACAAGATCTGGGACGAGCACGTTGTCCACACCGAGGAGGACGGCACCGCTGTTCTCTACATCGACCGCCATCTGGTCCATGAGGTCACCAGCCCACAGGCCTTCGAGGGCCTGCGACAGGCCGGGCGCAAGGTCTGGCGCGTCAGCTCCATCGTGGCCACCGCCGACCACAACACGCCCACCACCGGCTGGGAGCGCGGCTACGACGGCATCACCGACCCGATCAGCAAGGAGCAGGTGCTCACGCTCGACAGCAACATCGCCAGCTTCGGGGCGGCCGCCTTCTTCCCCTTCCTGCACAAGCGCCAGGGCATCGTGCATGTGATCGGCCCGGAAAACGGCGCCACCCTGCCCGGCATGACCGTGGTGTGCGGCGACTCGCACACCTCCACGCACGGCGCGTTTGGCGCGCTGGCGCACGGCATCGGCACCTCCGAGGTCGAGCATGTGATGGCCACCCAGACCCTGCTGGCCAAGAAGGCGCGCAATATGCGCGTGGTGGTCGAGGGGCAGGTGGCCAAGGGCGTGACCGCCAAGGACATCGTGCTGGCCATCATCGGCCGCATTGGCACCGCCGGCGGCACGGGCTACACCATCGAATTTGCCGGCAGCGCCATCCGCGCCCTGTCCATGGAAGGCCGCATGACGGTCTGCAACATGGCCATCGAAGCGGGGGCCCGTGCCGGCCTGGTGGCGGTGGACGACAAGACCATCGAGTACGTCAAAGGCCGCCTGCTGGCCCCCACCGGGGTGGAGTGGGACCAGGCCGTGGCCTATTGGAAGACCTTGCACTCGGACCCCGATGCCGCCTTCGACGCGGTGGTCGAGCTCGACGCCACGCGCATCGTGCCGCAAGTCACCTGGGGCACCTCGCCCGAGATGGTGCTGGGCATTGACGACCGCGTGCCCGATCCCGACAAGGAAAAGGACGACGTCAAGCGCGGCGCCATCGAGCGCGCGCTGACCTACATGGGCCTGGAGCCAGGCAAGCCGATGAACGACATCGCCATCGACAAGGTCTTCATTGGCTCGTGCACCAACAGCCGCATCGAGGACATGCGCGAGGCCGCAGCGGTGGTCAGCCGCCTGGGCCAGAAAGTGGCGCGCAACGTCAAGCTGGCCATGGTGGTGCCCGGTTCGGGCCTCGTCAAAGAGCAGGCCGAGCGCGAGGGGCTGGACAAGATTTTCAAGGCCGCTGGCTTTGAGTGGCGCGAACCCGGCTGCTCGATGTGCCTGGCCATGAACGCCGACCGCCTCGAGCCCGGTGAACGCTGCGCCAGCACCAGCAACCGCAACTTCGAAGGGCGCCAGGGCGCCGGCGGACGCACCCACCTGGTGAGCCCGGCCATGGCCGCGGCGGCCGCCGTCCACGGCCATTTTGTCGACGTTCGCAAATTCGCCTGAGGAAAGCCCGACCATGCAGAAATTCACGCTTCACAAAGGCCTGGTGGCGCCCATGGCCCGCGCCAACGTCGACACCGACGCCATCATCCCCAAGCAGTTCCTCAAGTCGATCCGCAAGACCGGCTTTGGCCCCAATCTGTTTGACGAGTGGCGCTACCTCGACAAGGGCGAGCCGGGCGTGCCCGAGAGCGATCGCAAGCCCAATCCCGACTTTGTGCTCAACCAGCCGCGTTACCGCGGGGCCAGCATCCTGCTGGCGCGCAAGAACTTTGGCTGCGGCTCCAGCCGCGAGCACGCGCCTTGGGCGATTGACCAGTACGGCTTTCGCGCCGTCATTGCGCCCAGCTTTGCCGACATCTTCTTCAACAACTGCTTCAAGAACGGCCTGCTGCCCATCGTCCTGCCCGAGGGCACGGTGGACATGCTGTTCAACGAGGTGTTCGCCTTCCCGGGTTACGAGCTGACCATCGACCTTGAGCGCCAGGTGATCGTGCGCCCGCAGGGCGAGGAGATCCCCTTCGAGGTCAACGCCTTCCGCAAGTACTGCCTGCTCAACGGCTTTGACGACATCGGCCTGACCTTGCGCCACAAGGACAAGATCGCCGCCTACGAGGCCGAGCGCCTGGCCACCAAGCCCTGGCTGGCCCACACCGCGCAATAAGCCGCCCCCACACGCGAAAGACCCCCATGAAAATTGCAGTTCTCCCTGGTGACGGCATCGGCACCGAAATCGTGGCCGAAGCGGTCAAGGTGCTCAAGGCCCTGGGCCTGTCCTTCGAGATGGAGCAGGCCCTGGTGGGCGGCGCCGCCTACGACGCGCACGGCCACCCCCTGCCCGAGGCCACGCTGGCCCTGGCCAAAGCGGCCGATGCGGTGCTGTTTGGCGCCGTGGGCGACTGGAAGTACGACAAGCTCGACCGGCCCCTGCGCCCCGAACAGGCCATTCTGGGCCTGCGCAAGAACCTGGGCCTGTTTGCCAACTTCCGCCCGGCCATCTGCTACGAGCAGCTGGTGGGGGCCTCCAGCCTCAAGCCCGAGCTGGTGGCGGGCCTGGACATCCTGATCATCCGCGAGCTGACCGGCGACATCTACTTCGGCCAGCCGCGCGGTCGCCGCACGGCGGTCGATGGCCACTTCCCCGGCAGCGAGGAAGCCTTCGACACCATGCGCTACAGCAAGCCCGAGATCGAGCGCATTGCCCATGTGGCCTTCCAGGCCGCGCGCAAGCGCAACAAAAAGGTCACCAGCGTCGACAAGGCCAATGTGCTGGAAACCTTCCAGCTCTGGAAAGACGTGGTCACCGAGGTGCATGCGCAGTACCCCGATGTGGCGCTGGACCACATGTACGTCGACAACGCCGCCATGCAGCTGGTCAAGGCGCCCAAGTCCTTTGACGTGATCGTGACCGGCAATATGTTTGGCGACATCCTCTCGGACGAGGCCTCCATGCTGACCGGCTCGATCGGCATGCTGCCCTCGGCCAGCCTCAACAGCGCCAACCAGGGCCTGTACGAGCCCAGCCACGGCAGCGCTCCCGACATTGCCGGCAAGGGCGTGGCCAACCCCCTGGCGACCATCCTGAGCGCGGCCATGATGCTGCGTTTCTCGCTCGGTCAGCCCGAGGCCGCGGCCCGCATCGAGGCGGCGGTGCAGAAGGTGCTGGCGCAGGGCCTGCGCACCCCCGACATCCACAGTGCGGGCACCACCCGGGTGGGCACCGTGGAGATGGGCGACGCGGTGGTCAAGGCCCTGGGCTAAGCCGCAGCTGCCCCACGCCGCAAAGCGCCTTCGGGCGCTTTTTTCATGCCTGCATGCGACGGCAGGCCCACATCCGTGGCGGCAAAAAATAAATCCAAAGCACACATCAATGCTTGACATGGGAAATTTTCCCATTCTAAAATCGCTTCGCCATGTGGCATTAATGGTTCACTTCAAGGGAGCAACTCATGAAAAAGCACGACAAGCAGCAAGCCGCCAACCCGCCCGCCGCCAAGCCGGGGCACGGGGGGCATCAAGATGGACACCACGGCGGTTTGGGCAGCGAGCCCAGCTTTGCCTTCACCTTTTCGGAGGATCTGGCCACCGTGCTGACCTTCTCCACCACCACACGCTCTGGCGCAACCCTCTCGCTGGACGTGACGGGGTTGAGCACCACGGTGGGCACCAACGACCTGGGGGCGTCGTCGGTGATTGCGGTCACCCGCACGCAAAGCGATGGCAACGCCAACCGCTTCCAGGTCTGGCAAGACCAGGATGGCGACACCGCCTTTTTGCAAAGCCACCAATTCCAGGTGGCCAAGGTGGCCAACGCCAGCCTTGAAAAGCACAAGTTCACCTTTGATGCCGCAGGCGCCATCACGCAGGACAGCGAACAGGTGCAGACGCGCTGGGGGGCCAGCACCACATGGAAGGTGGATCCCATCAGCGCCAAAGAGGTCTATCAACAGGTCACCCTCGACAGCAAGGTCTATGTGGTCAAGACCGAGCTGAGCGGGCCGGCCGCCTCGCCCAACTACCATTTCGAGGTCTATCGCGACGACAACGCCGACAACATCTGGACCGAGGTGGCGCGGGGCGACTCGCATGGCGCGCTGATCACCGCCGCCACCGGCGCGCTCGATCTGAGCCAGATCCAGACCCAGTTGGCCGCTTCGGCGGCTGTGGTGGGCTGATTCACACCGCCTCCCTCTGGCGCCACGCATGGCCCGCCCCGCCCAAGCCCCAGCCGAGGTCCTGGACCTGGCGCTGCAGATGCTGCAGCCCTGGGCGCTGTGGATGGTGCGCAGCGGGCTGGGCCATGCGCAGGTGGCGCAGGCACTCAAGCCCTTGTTTCTGGCGGCTGCGCAGGCCGAGCAGGCCCGCCAGGGGCGGCGCCAGACCGACTCGGCCTTGAGCCTGCTCTCGGGCCTGCACCGCAAAGATGTGCGCGCTCTGGGACAGGCAGCCGCTCCCCAAGCCCTGAGCGCCCGCGCACCGGCCACGCCGGCCAATCAGGTCCTCACACAGTGGCTCTCACGGCGCTGGCCGCGCCAACTGCCCTTGAGCGCTGCCGGTCGGCGCCGATCGTTTGACGGCCTGGCACGCTCGGTGTCGCGCGATGTTCATCCGCGCACCCTGCTCAATGAGCTGCTGCGCTTGCAGTTGGTGCGCGAGCAAGACGGCCAAGTCGAGCGCCTGGTCGACGCCATCGTGCCGCCCGAGGGGGCGCTCGAGGCGGTGCAATGGCTCAGCGCCAGCGTGCACGACCATCTGGCAGCGGGCGTGCACAACCTCACCCACGGCGAAGAAGCGGGATTTCTGGAGCAAAGCCTGTGGGCCGACGGCTTGCACCCAGACTCGGTGCAGCGCATGGGACGCTTGGCCAACCAGCTGTGGCAGCAGGTGCTGGCGCAAGGCGTCAGAACGGTCACCCCCATGGCCGAGCGCGACGAGGCCAGCGGCGGCAAGCAGCGCATCCGCCTGGGCATGTACTTCTACACCGAGGCCATGCCTGACACACCCGTTGCCCCGCCCCCCTCCCCGCCTTCGGGCCCATCACCGCGACGTGCCCGTCGCCATTCGTCATGACCTTGTTTGCCCTCAACCAAGCTGGCCTGGTCCAGCACTTGCGCGTCAGCGCCCTGATGGTGTTTGTGGGGGTGCTGGTCGCCTGCGGCGGCGGGGGTTCGGGCAACCAGGCCGGCGTGGGCAGTGGCGGCACTGGGGTGAACATCGGTCAGGTCAGCGGCTTGGGCTCGGTCTTTGTGGACGGCGTGGAAATCGAGGACCAGGACGTGGCTGCCCTGACGCTGGATGCGCAGCACCGCTGGTCGGCGGCGCAGCCTCAGCTGGGTCAGCAGCTGCGCGTGGCGCACCGCCAGCAGGTCGCACAAGAGCTGTGGCTCTGGCCGGCGGTGGTGGGATCGGTGCAGGCCATCCAAGGGCCAGAGGGCACGCTGCAGGTGGCAGGACAGACCGTGCGCGTGCTCAGCGGCGGGGCTCAAACGCCCCTGACGGTGTGGGCTGGCGGCCTGGACAAGCTGGCCCAGGTGCGCTTGGGCGATGTGCTCGAAGTGCACGGTCCGCGCGGCCCGGACCTGGTCATCGAGGCCACCCGCATCGAGCGGCGCAGCGATGCCCCGCCCACACAGATCTGGGCCCCCATCCTGGCCCTTGGCAACGCCCCCAGTGCTTGGACATTGCCGGGGCAGGTGCTGGTGGATTCGAGCGATCTGACGCCCGTTGGCCCTGGCCCCAGTGTGGGCCAATGGTGGCGGTTCAGCGGCGCCATGGTCGGCAAGCGCTTGCAGGCCGTGGCCATGCAAGCGCGTCCCAGCCTGTCGCCCGGCACGGCCATGCAGATCACCGGCCCCTTGGCCGATGTGCAAGGGGCCGGGTTGCGCATCGACGATCAGCGCATCAACGCGCAAGCGCTGCTGCCCGCCGTGACCCTGGAGAGCGGGCGATGGGCCACGGTGAGCGGTGCCCTGGATGAGGCTGGGGTGCTGCAGGCCAAGGCCCTGGTGTGGCTGGCGGATGCCCCCGCGCAAGTCCAGCTGATTGGCCCGATCAGCGACTGGGTGGACGCCAGCAGCTTCCAGGTGCGCGAGGTGCCCGTGGATGCCGCATCCGCCACCCTGCAGGGCTGCCCAGCCAGCGGCTTGCAGGAAGGTCGTGTGGTGCGCATCCAGGCGCAGCGCCAGGCCAACACCCTGGTGGTGCGGGCCAGCGCCATCACCTGCCTGAGCACGCAGGACGATGAGGGCACCTGGTCGGACGGGGCGGGGGCCCCAGCCAAACCCCTGGTGATGACCTGGCATGGCACGGTGGTGTCGGTGGACGAGGCGCAGCGCCGCCTGGTGCTGCGCGACGATGCGCAGGCACTGCGCACCCTGCGCTGGGAAGCGGCGCGGCTGGTGCTGCCGCCGGGCCTCCAGGTGCGGGACCTGGTGTCGCAAAACGTGCGCGCCAGTGGGGTGCGCCAGCAGGGGCAGGACTGGCTGCTTGGCCTGCGCCGCGATGGCGGCGCCGACAGCGACCGCTTCCGCCCCAGCGATCGCGAGGGCTGGAACCGCTACCGCAACCCTTCGCCCGGAAATTCGCCCTAAATCAGACCGCCTGCCCCATGCGCACCAGGCGGCCCGGGCGGGCGGCGCTGATCTGGCCGTCCTGCTGCACCGCCTGACCGGCCACCCAGGTGGCCACATAGCCGTGTGCTTTTTGCAAAAAGCGCTTGCCGCCGGCGGGCAGGTCGCGCACCAGCTCCGGGCGGCCCAGCGCCAATCGCGCCGGGTCGATGGCGTTCAGGTCGGCGCGCAGGCCCGGGGCAATCACGCCGCGGTCGTGCAGGCCCAGGTAGTGGGCATTGCGCCGGGTCAGCATCTCGATGGCCTGCTCGAGTGGCAGGCGATCGCGCGCGCGGTCGCGCACCCAGTGGGTGAGCATGAAGGTGGGGAAGCTGGCATCGCAGACGGTGCCCACGTGCGCGCCCGCATCGCTCAGACCACTGAGCGCACGCGGATGCGCCAACATGCGGCGCACCGCATCGAGCGAGCCCTCGTTGTAGTTGAAGATCGGGAAGTAGATCAGGCCCTGGCCCTGGTCGGCGCACAGGTGGTCGTACAGGGCCTCCAGGGGCGAGATGCCCGCCTGCTTGGCGCGCACCAGAAAGCTCTGCATGACCGAGGGCTCGTAGTCCAGCGTCTGCCCCAGCGGGAACATGCGGCCGCTGATCTGGTCGATGCGGGCCAGCAGCAGGTCCACCAGCGGCGGGATGGCGCTGCCGTCACCGGCCAGGCGCTCGGAGCGCTCGGCCAGGATGCGGGCCTTGCGCGCAGGCTCGCGCAGGGCCGCGGCGCGCTCGGCCAAGGGCAGATGCGCCACCGCCTTGTACGAGGGAAAGCCCATGAAGGGGTGAAAGCTCGCGTCCAGCCCGATCAACACCCCGATGCCGCGCACCGCCGTCTGCAAATACAGCGGCAGGCCCGCCTGCACCGCGGCCTCCACGCGCTGGGCGATCTGCAGGTACTGCTCGCCACCCGGGTCGCGCTGCAGCCAGGTCATGGACAGCGGCCGGCCACTGGCGCGCGCCAGCGCCTCGACGCAGGCAAACTCGGCGTCAAAGTGCTGCGGGCCCTGCAGCAGGTTGAAGTCGCTCACCACCTGCACCACCCCGTGCGAGAGGCCCTCGAAGGCCTGCGCCAGACCGCTGAGCTCGGCCAACTCGGCATTGGCCGCCGGGGTATCCAGGCCATCGGCGGTGCGGTGGTTGTCGCTGCGGCCGGTGCTAAAGCCCGCCGCGCCGGCCTGCAAGGCCTGGCGCAGCAGCGCGCGCATGGCCGCGATATCGGCCGGCTGCGCGGCCTCGTGCGCCTGCGCCCGCTCGCCCATCACATACATGCGCAAGGGATCGTGCGGCACCTGCACCAGGTAGTCCAGGCTGCGCGGCGTGGCCGCCAGCGCGTCCATGTACTGCGGAAAATCCTCCCAGTTCCAGACGATGCCCTCGTGCAAGGCCGCGCCCGGAATGTCCTCCACCCCCTCCATCAGCTTGATCAGGTCGGACTCGTGGCCCGCGCGCTTGGGCGCAAAGCCCACCCCGCAATTGCCCATCACCAGCGTGGTCACGCCGTGGTAGATGCTGGGCGTGAAGCAGTCGTCCCAGGTGGCCTGGCCGTCGTAATGGGTGTGGATGTCGACAAAGCCGGGCGTGATCCACAGGCCTTGCGCGTCCAGCGTCTGGCGGGCCGGGCCCTGCACCTGGCCCACCGCCACGATGCGTCCGTCCTGCACCCCCACATCGGCCACATAGGGCGCGGCCCCGGTGCCGTCGATCACCGTGCCGCCCTTGATGCACCAATCAAGCATGTTGTCGTCTCCAGATGGCTGCCAGCGCCATGCCGCTGACGATGTGCCAGATGCCCCACAGGCTGGCCAGGGTCACCATGCCCAGGTCGCTGTTGAACTGCACCGCGATGATGCCCAGGGCCAGGCCCGAGTTCTGCATGCCGCCCTCGATCACCACCGCGCGCATGTCGCGCACCGACAGGCCGGCCAGGCGGCTGGTGATCCAGCCCAGCAGCAGGCCGCTGGCGTTGTGCGCCACCACCAGGCCCAGCGTGGGCAGCAGCCCCAGGGTCAGCAACTGGCGCTCCTTGATGAGGCCCGCCACAATGAACAGCAGCAGCGCCCCCACCGCAAACCGGCCCAGCGGCTTGCGCAGGCGCTGCGCCAGCTGCGGCAGGCGGTGCGCGCACCACAGGCCCAGGCCCAGCGGCACGCCCAGCAGCAGCACCAGGCTGACCCAGATGCCGGTCGGGTCGATGGCCAGCTCGCGCAGCCAGCTGGCCGTCTGCGGGTTCTGCGCGATCATCCAGCTGAAGTTGAGCGGCGTGGCCACCAGCGCGATCACGCTGGCCACGGCCGAGATGCTGACCGACAGCGCGGTGTTGCCGCGCCCCAGGTGGGTGACCACGTTCGAGAGGCTGCCCCCCGGGCAGGCCGCCACCAGGATCATGGCCGCCTCCACATTGGCCGGCAGGTCCAGCGCCAAGGTGGCCAGCCAGGTGGCCACGGGCAGCAGCACAAATTGCGGGATCAGCCCCACCAGCACCGCCCGCGGGGCCTGCGCCACGCGCCGGAAATCGTCGAGGCGCAACTCCAGCGAGACCGAAAACACCATGGTGGCCAGCACCAGGCTCAGAATCAGTTGTTGACTTGTCATGCGGGCATCCTTGGGCCGAGTATAGGGACGCGGCCAGGCCCGCATTCAAGGGGTTTTCACCCGGATGCGCTGGCCCCTGCCCGGCCCCGGGGCACGGGCCGTCAGGTCGGCGCCAGCCGATCCGGTACAATTGGGGCCCATGTGTGCCGCCAATCCCCTGTTCAAGAACACCTCGATCACCGCCCTGGTGACCGCTGGCGCGCGCGCATTCACCATCAAAACCACGACCATCACGGGCTGAACGGCTCGGTTCGTCGTGCGCCCTTCCCGGCCAGACGAGCCGGGCAAACAGTCAGGCGTGGCACTGTTTAATTTTTGAAAGGGGGATGAAATGAGCAAGTTGGTAGGTCTGGTCGGCTGGCGTGGCATGGTCGGCTCGGTCCTGATGGACCGCATGGTGTCGGAGGGCGACTTCGACCTGATCGAACCGGTGTTTTTCTCCACCTCCAACACCGGGGGTGCCGCACCGGCCATGGCGCGCAACGAGACCCGTCTGCAAAATGCCCACGACATCGACGCCCTCAAGCGCTGCGAGATCATCATCACCTGCCAGGGCGGCGACTACACCAAAGAGGTGTACCCCAAGCTGCGCGGCGCCGGCTGGCAAGGTCACTGGATCGACGCGGCCTCGAGCCTGCGCATGGCCGATGACGCGGTCATCATCCTGGACCCGGTCAACCGCCATGTGATCGACCAGGCGCTGGCCAAGGGCGGGCGCAACTGGATCGGCGGCAACTGCACCGTCAGCCTGATGCTGATGGGCCTGGGCGGCTTGTTCCAGCACCAGCTGGTCGAGTGGGTCTCGGCCATGACCTACCAGGCGGCCTCGGGCGCCGGCGCGCAAAACATGCGCGAGCTGCTGCAGCAGATGGGCGCCCTGCACGACGCCGTCAAGGCCGAGCTGGCCGACCCGGCCTCGGCCATTCTGGACATTGACCGCAAGGTCTCGGCGACCATGCGCGACGCCGCCTTCCCCACCAAGAACTTCCGCAACACCGCGCTGGCCGGCAGCCTGATCCCCTGGATCGATGTGCCGGTCGAGCACGGCCAGAGCAAGGAAGAGTGGAAGGGCGGCGCCGAGTGCAACAAGATCCTGGGCAACGCGCCCTTCCGCAGCGCCGGCAGCATCCCGATCGACGGCCTGTGCGTGCGCATCGGCGCCATGCGCTGCCACAGCCAGGGCCTGACCATCAAGCTCAAGAAGAACGTGCCGATGGACGAGGTGCAGGACATCATTGCCCGCGCCAACGACTGGGTGAAGGTGGTGCCCAACGAGCGCGAGATCACCGAGCGCGAGCTGACCCCCGCCGCCGTCACCGGTACCCTGAGCGTGCCAGTGGGCCGCCTGCACAAGCTGGCCATGGGCGACGATTACCTGGGCGCCTTCACCGTGGGTGACCAGCTGCTGTGGGGCGCGGCCGAGCCGCTGCGCCGCATGCTGCGCATCCTGCTGCAGGCCTGAGGCCCGCGCGCCCCATGCAACGCTGGGCCCTGGGCGTCAGCTACCTCGGCCAGGCCTACACGGGCTGGCAGAGCCAGCCCTCGGGCCAGGCGGTGCAAGACCACCTGGAGGCCGCGCTGGCGCGCTTTGCCGATGCCCCCATCGGCACGGTTTGCGCCGGCCGCACCGACGCCGGCGTGCACGGCCTGATGCAGGTGGTGCACTTTGACACCCCGGTCGAGCGCGAGCCCTTTTCCTGGGTGCGCGGCACCAACCGCTACCTGCCCCCCGACATCGCGGTGCAGTGGGCCCAGCCCGTGCCCGCGGCCTTTCATGCCCGCGCCAGCGCCCAAGCGCGGCGCTACACCTATGTGCTGCTCGAGTCGCCCGTGCGCCCCAGCCTCGAAGCCGGCCGGGTCGGCTGGGTGTTCCGGCCGCTGGACCTGGCGGCCATGCAGGCCGCGGCAGCGCACCTGATCGGTGAGCACGACTTCAGCTCGTTTCGGGCCAGCAGCTGCCAGGCGCTCTCGCCCGTCAAGACCCTGCACCGCATCGACATCCACCGGCGCGGCGCCTACTGGCGCTTTGACTTTGAAGGCAATGCCTTTTTGCACCACATGATCCGCAACCTGATGGGCTGCCTGATCTGCGTGGGCCAGGGCCAGCAGCCGCCCGACTGGATGCAGGCGGTGCTGGCGGCGCGCTCGCGCGATGCGGCCGCTCCCACGTTTGCGCCCGATGGCCTGTATTTCGGCGGCCCGGTGTATGCGCCACAATGGGGCCTGCCCACCACCACCGCGGCCTTTGACTGGCTGCCCTGAGCCATGCCCCCTGCCTTGCGCACCCGCATCAAGATGTGCGGCTTCACCCGCGAAGCCGATGTGGATGCGGCCGTGGCCGCTGGCGCCGACGCCATCGGCTTTGTGCTCTATCCCCCCAGCCCGCGCGCGGTGTCCATCGAGCGGGCGGCCGAGTTGGCCGCGCGCCTGCCGGCCTTTGTCACCCCCGTGCTGCTGTTCGTCAACGAGGACCCGGCGCGGGTGCTGGCGGCCAGCCAGGCGGTGCCTGGGGCCATCTTGCAGCTGCACGGCGACGAGACCCCGGCGCAGTGCCAGGACCTGTCGCAGCGCTGTGGCCGGCCGCACCTCAAGGTGGCCCGGATCCCCGCCCAGAACGTGACCGGCTTTGACTTGCTAGAATTTGCCCGTCTTCACCATCACGCCCAAGCCCTGTTGCTCGACACCCTGGTCGAGGGATATGGCGGCGGCGGAAAGTCCTTCCCTTGGTCACAGCTGCCACCAAACGTCGACGCTCACCTCGTTTTGTCTGGTGGACTCACACCTGCAAACGTGGGCGATGGCATCGCGGCCTTGCGGCCTCGCGCGCGGTCCCTGGCCGTTGACGTGAGCTCGGGCATCGAGGCCGGCAAAGGCCTCAAGGATGCCGCCAAGATGGGGCAGTTTGTGGCCGCCGTGCGCGCGGCCGACGCCGCCCTCACCTGAATCCCCTTTTTTCTCTGGACGGACCCATGTTCGATTACCAACAGCCCGATGCCCGGGGCCACTTTGGCATGTATGGCGGCAGCTTTGTCAGCGAAACCCTGACCTATGCCATCAACGAGCTGCGCGAGGCCTATGCGCATTACCAGAACGACCCCGCGTTCATGGCGGAGTTCCAGTACGAGCTGGCGCACTTTGTGGGCCGCCCCTCGCCCATCTACCATGCCGAGCGCATGAGCCGCGAGCTGGGCGGCGCCCAGATCTTCTTCAAGCGCGAGGACCTCAACCACACCGGCGCGCACAAGGTCAACAACACCATCGGCCAGGCCATGCTGGCCAAGCGCATGGGCAAGCCGCGCGTGATCGCCGAGACCGGCGCGGGCCAGCACGGTGTGGCCACCGCCACCATCTGCGCGCGCTACGGCCTGGAGTGCGTGGTCTACATGGGCGCCGAGGACGTCAAGCGCCAAAGCCCCAACGTCTACCGCATGAAGCTGCTGGGGGCCACCGTGGTGCCGGTCGAGTCGGGCAGCCGCACCCTCAAGGACGCGCTCAACGAGGCCCTGCGCGACTGGGTGGCCAATGTGGACAACACCTTCTACATCATCGGCACTGTGGCCGGTCCGCACCCCTACCCCATGATGGTGCGCGACTTCCAGAGCGTGATCGGCAAGGAGTGCCTGACGCAGATGCCCGAGTTGCACCGCCACCTGGGCCTGGCCACGGCGCAGCCCGATGTGGTGATCGCCTGTGTGGGCGGTGGCAGCAACGCCATGGGCATCTTCCACCCCTACATCCCGCACGAGGGCACGCGCCTGATCGGCGTGGAGGCGGCCGGTGAAGGGCTCGACAGCGGCAAGCACTCGGCCTCGCTGCAGCGTGGCTCGCCGGGCGTGCTGCACGGCAACCGCACCTACATCCTGCAAGACGACAACGGCCAGATCACCGAGACGCACAGCATCAGCGCGGGCCTGGACTACCCCGGCGTCGGCCCCGAGCACGCCTGGCTCAAGGACATTGGCCGCGCCGAGTACGTCGGCATCACCGACACCGAGGCGCTGCAGGCCTTCCACCACATGTGCCGCACCGAGGGCATCATCCCGGCGCTGGAGTCCAGCCATGCCATCGCGCAGGCCATGAAGATGGCCGGCCAGATGCGGCCCGACCAGTCGATCCTGGTCAACCTCTCGGGCCGTGGCGACAAGGACATCGGCACCGTGGCCGACTTGAGCCAGGCCGACTTCTACTGCCGACCGAGCTGCCGTGGGCAGTCGGTCAAGGGCGGTGCCGAACAACCCATCCGCTTCCAGCCATGAGCCGCATCACCCCCACCCTCCAGGCCCTGCAGGCCCAGGGCCGCAAGGCGCTGATCCCCTATGTGACCGCTGGCTTCCCGCAGGTCGACATCACCCCCCGCCTGATGCACGCCATGGTCGAGGCCGGCGCCGACATCATCGAGCTGGGCGTTCCATTCTCGGACCCCTCGGCCGACGGCCCCACCATCCAGAAGGCCGGCGAGCGCGCGCTGGCGCTGGGCGTGGGCCTGCAGGAGGTGCTGCAGATGGTGCAGCAGTTCCGCCAGCAGGACAGCCGCACCCCGGTGGTCCTGATGGGTTATGCCAACCCGATCGAGCGCTACGACCTGCGCCACGGCGCCGGTGCCTTCATTCGGGCGGCCCAGGCTTGCGGCGTGGACGGCGTGCTGGTGGTGGACTACCCGCCCGAGGAATGCGTCGAGTTTGCCAGCCAGCTGCGCGCGCACGACATGGACCTGATCTTCTTGCTGGCGCCCACCTCCACCGACGAGCGCATGGCGCAGGTGGCGCAGGTGGCCAGCGGCTACGTCTACTACGTCTCGCTCAAGGGCGTGACGGGCTCGGGGGCGCTCGATACCGCCGCGGTGCAGCAAATGCTGCCGCGCATTCGTCAACATGTGCACATCCCCGTGGGCGTGGGCTTTGGCATCCGCGACGCGGCCAGCGCCCGCGCTGTGGGCGAGGTGGCCGACGCGGTGGTCATTGGCACCCGCCTGATCCAGCTGATCGAGAACGAAAGCGCCGAGCGCGCGCCCGCCGTGGCGGCCGAGTTTTTGCGCGGCATTCGCCAGGGCCTGGACCAGCCGGCCTGATGCGCACGCACACCCCCCGCAAAGGCGGGGATAATAGCGGCAAGGAGATGTCTGTATGAGTTGGCTTGAAAAGCTGTTGCCCCCCAAGATCCAGCCCACCGACCCGGCCGAGCGCCGCAGCGTGCCCGAGGGCTTGTGGATCAAGTGCCCAAGCTGCGAGAGCGTGCTCTACAAGAGCGATCTGGAGAACAACCAGAACGTGTGCCCCAGCTGCGGCCACCACCACCGCATCAGCGCCCGCGCCCGGCTCAATGCCTTTCTGGACCCCGAGGGCCGCTACGAGATCGGCCAGGAGGTCGTGCCCGTCGATGCCCTCAAGTTCAAGGACAGCCGCAAATACCCCGAGCGCGTCAAAGAGGCCATGGAGCAGACCGGCGAGACCGATGCCCTGGTGGTGATGGGCGGCGCGGTGCACAGCATCAGCCTGGTGGCGGCCTGCTTCGAGTTTGACTTCATGGGCGGCTCGATGGGGTCGGTCGTGGGCGAGCGCTTTGTGCGCGGCGTGCACACCGCCATCGAGCAGAAGGTGCCCTTTGTCTGCTTCACCGCCACCGGTGGCGCGCGCATGCAGGAAGGCCTGCTCTCGCTGATGCAGATGGCCAAGACCAATGCCGCCCTCACCCGCCTGGCCAAGAAAGGCCTGCCCTACATCAGCGTGCTGACCGACCCCACCATGGGTGGGGTGTCGGCCGGTTTTGCCTTCATGGGCGATGTGGTGATTGCCGAGCCCAAGGCGCTGATCGGTTTTGCCGGCCCGCGCGTGATCGAGACCACGGTGCGGGTGACCCTGCCCGAGGGCTTCCAGCGCGCCGAGTTCCTGCAGGACAAGGGCGCGATCGACTTCATTTGCGACCGCCGCGAGCTGCGCCGCAAGGTGGCCAGCCTGCTGGCCATGCTGCAGCGCCAGAGCGCCGACGCGATCAGCTGAGGCTGGCGTCGTCGCGGTAGAACACCTCGACCCGGCCCTTGAGCTTGATCAGCAGGGGCCGGCCCTTGCGGTCAAGCGTCTTGCCAGCAGGTACCCGCACCCAGCCTTCGCTGACGCAGTATTCCTCCACATCAAAGCGGTCGCGGCCGTTGAAGCGGATGCCCACATCGTGTTCAAAGACCGCGGCCACATGGTGCGGGCTGCGGGGGTCGATGCTCAGGTGATCGGGAAGCGGGGGACGTGCATTGGCGTTCATGCGTTGATTCTCGCCGATTCCGGGCCCCGAAGAACTTAAAATAACGCCTTTGCGGAGCGCCCTGGGCACTCCGATCCCCTTGTCTGCCCACCCCACCGGCCTGTGGCCGGCTCACCCATGTCCCAATCGCCCGAGCTCCAAAGCGCCCGGCCCGCCGAGGCCGCGCCCCATGACGACAACCAGCTGATCGCCGAGCGGCGCGACAAGCTCAAGGCCCTGCGCGAGCGCCAGCAGGCGGGCGGGCCGGTGGCCTTCCCCAACGACTTCAAGCCGGCGCACCATGCGCAGGCCCTGCACGAGGCACACGGGGCCAAGACCCCCGAGCTGCTCACGCACGAGGCCCAAGGGGTCCGCGTGGCCGGCCGCATGATGCTCAAGCGCGTGATGGGCAAGGCCAGCTTTGCCACCTTGCAGGACGCCAGCGGCCGCATCCAGATCTATGTGGTGCGCGACGATGTGGGCGAGGCCGACTACGCCGACTTCAAGCACTGGGACCTGGGCGACATCCTGGGCGTGGAGGGCAAGCTCTTCAAGACCCGCACCGGCGAGCTGTCGATCCACGCCAGCCAGATCCGCCTGCTGACCAAGAGCCTGCGCCCCATGCCCGACAAGTTCCACGGCATGCAGGACCAAGAAACCAAATACCGCCAGCGCTATGTCGACCTGATGACCGACGAGGTGGCCCGCAAGCGCTTTACCGCGCGCAGCCGCGCCGTCTCGGGCATCCGCGAGTTCATGGTTCAGCACGGTTTTCTGGAGGTCGAGACGCCGATGCTGCACCCCATTCCCGGGGGGGCCAATGCCCGGCCGTTTGTGACGCACCACAACGCGCTCGACCAGGAGATGTACCTGCGCATCGCCCCCGAGCTGTACCTCAAGCGCCTGATCGTGGGCGGCTTCGAGCGGGTCTTCGAGATCAACCGCAACTTCCGCAACGAAGGCATCTCGGTGCGCCACAACCCCGAGTTCACCATGATGGAGTTCTACGCGGCCTACTGGAACTACCAGGACCTGATGCAGTTCACCGAGGACCTGGTCCGCGATGCCGCACAAAAAGCCGTGGGCACCCTGCTGCTCACCTATGGCGGCCAGCCGGTGGACCTGTCCAAGCCCTTTGCCCGCCTGACCATCCGCGAGGCCATCGTGCGCCACACCGAGGCCGGCGATCGCGTGGACGACCCGGCCTGGCTGATCCAGGCGCTGCAGGGCCTGGGCCTGAGCGAGGAGAAGGACAAACTCTCCAAACGCAGCCTGGCCAGCCTGCAGGTGCTGTACTTTGAAGAGACGGTGGAGGACAAGCTCTGGGAGCCGACCTTCATCATGGAGCACCCGACCGAGATCTCGCCACTGGCCCGCGCCAACGACCAGCGACCCGAGGTGACCGAGCGCTTTGAGCTCTACATCACCGGCCGCGAATTTGGCAACGGCTTCTCGGAGCTCAACGACGCCGAGGACCAGGCGGCCCGCTTTGCGGCCCAGGTGGCGGCCAAGGACGGCGGCGACGACGAGGCCATGTTCTTTGACCACGACTTTGTGCGCGCGCTCGAGTACGGCATGCCGCCCACCGGCGGCTGCGGCATCGGCATCGACCGCCTGATGATGCTGCTGACCGACAGCCCCAGCATCCGCGACGTCATCCTGTTCCCGGCCCTGCGCCGCGAAAGCTGAACGCCCGCACCCGCGGCCGTCACCGGCCCGGGCTGCACGGTCTCAGCGCTGATCGGGCAGGCGCGGCGCCTGCGCGTTGTGCCGCCCGTGGTCGGGGCGCACCTCGCGCACCTCCACATCGACCACATCATCGGCCGGCGTGGCCGCGCCCCCCCAGGGCTGGCCACGGCCGGGCTGCATGCGGCGCATCTGCTGCCACACCACCGCCACCTGGGGCTTGCGCCCGGTGACGAGCCAGCGCAGCAGGCCCCACAGCACATACAGGCCCAGCAGGCCCACCAGAAAGGCCAGAAACACAAGGCCCAGCAGCACCATCAACAGGCGCACCAGGGTGCGCATGAGCGCATGGATCAGGTTCATGGCAAACGGTCCAGGGCTTGCAGGTAGTCGGCCGAGCGCATCAGCTCGTCCCAGGGGCGTGCCGGGCTTTGCGGGCGCAGCGCCAGGCGCCGGGCCTCGCTGGCGGCATCGGGCTGCCACTGGCCCTTGACGGCCGCTTCGGTCAGGTCATCGAGCACCTGGTCGAGCTCATGCCCGCCCTCGTGCACGCTGCGATTGCACAGCAGCACCAGGTCGCAGCCCGCCGCCAACGCGGTGCGCACCGCCTCGCTGTGCGAGAGGGTGCGGCCTTCGAGCTGGCGCGCGGCCGCCATCGACAGGTCGTCGCTGCAGATCGCGCCGGCAAAGCCCAGCTGGCCGCGCAAAATGTCTTGCAACCAGCGGCGCGAGTAGCCCGCTGGGCGTGCGTCCACGCGCGAATAAATCACATGCGCCGGCATCACCGCCCGCAGCACGCTGCCCAGCCAGGCGTAGGGCTGGGCATCGTCGGCCAGGATGCGCTTGAGGCTGCGCCGATCGACGGGCAGCTCATGGTGCGAATCGGCCTGGACCGCGCCATGGCCCGGGAAATGCTTGCCGCAATGCGCCATGCCCGCCTGCAGCATGCCGTGCACCAGGCTGCGCGCCAGCAGGCTGACCACGCGCGGGTCGCGGTCAAAGGCGCGGTCGCCGATCACGCGGCTGCGCGACACGCCCGCATCGGCATGGTCCAGGTCGAGCACTGGTGCAAAGCTCAGGTCCACGCCGCAGGCGCGCAACTCGCTGGCCAGCACCAGGCCGGTGGCGGTGGCGGCCTCGCAGGCGCGCAGCACGCCGCTGCCAGGCTGGCCCCGCAGGTCCTTCGACCACAGCTGACCGATGGCGCGCATGGGCGGCAAATGGGTCATGCCGTCGGTGCGAAAGCGCTGCACGCGCCCGCCCTCGTGGTCCACGGCAATCAGCAGATCGGGCCGCAGATCACGCGCCTCGGCGCACAGCGCGCTCAGCTGCGCGCGGCTTTGCCAGTTGCGGCCAAACAGGATCAGGCCGCCGGTGAAGGGGTGTTGCAGGCGGCGGCGGTCGTCGGCGTTCAGTTCGGTGCCGGCCACATCCAGGATGAGCGGGGCGTGCGGGTTCATGCGGTCTCCACAATCACATAGCTGGTGGCGTAATCGGATTCGTCGCTCACGCTCACATGCGCGCGCAGACCCCGGGCCTCGCACCATTCGCGCAGCACGCCGTGGGTCACGATGACGGGCTGCCCGCTGGGCAGCTTGGCCACCTCGCACAGGCGCCAGGTCATGGGCATGCGCATGCCCAGGCCCACCGCCTTGCTGAAGGCCTCTTTGGCCGAAAACCGGGTCGCCACATAGCGCACACCGCGCTCGGGCCAGCGCGCGCTGCGCTGGCGCCAGGTGGCCAGCTCGTTGGGGTGCAGCACCTTGGCCGCAAATCGTTCGCCGTGGCGCGCCAGGCTCTCGCGGATGCGGCGAATGTCGCAGATGTCGGTGCCAATGCCGTAAATCATGCGCGGCGCCTTCAGGCCAGGCAGGCCAGGTAGGCGCGCACCGTTTGGGCGTAGCCCAGCTCCAGCGCATCGGCCACCAGCGCATGGCCGATCGAGACCTCTTGCAGCGCGGGCAGGGCGGCCACCAGGGCCGGCAGGTTGTCGCGGTTGAGGTCGTGGCCTGCGTTCACGCCCAGGCCGGCGGCCTGCGCCGCCTGCGCCGCTTGGGCGTAGCGCGCCAGCTGCCCGGCCTGCGCCGGCGTGCCCCAGGCCGCGGCATAGGGCTCGGTGTAGAGCTCGACCCGGTCGGCGCCCAGGGCGCGCGCCTGCGCCATGGCCGCCGGATCGGGGTCCATGAACAGGCTCACGCGCACGCCCAGCGCCCGGCACTCGGCCACCAGCGGGCGCAAGCGTTCGGCGTCTTGCGGCAGCTGCCAGCCGTGGTCGCTGGTGAACTGGCCTTCGCTGTCGGGCACAAAGGTCACCTGGTGCGGGCGCACCGCGCGCACATGCGGCATCAGGTTGTGGAAGGGGTTGCCCTCGATGTTGAACTCGCGCTCGGGCCAGCGCGCCATCAAGGCCGCCAGGTCCTGCACATCGTGCGCGCGGATGTGGCGCTCGTCGGGGCGGGGATGGATGGTGATGCCGTGGGCACCGGCTTGCAGGCAGCACTCGGCCGCGCGGGTCACATCCGGAATGCCCAGATGGCGTGAATTGCGCAGCAGTGCGACCTTGTTGACATTGACAGACAGGGCAACCATGGCCCCATTATCGCGCGCGCTCAGGCCGACGCGCCCGATGGCCCTCGCTGCGCAGTGGCATGCAGCTGCTGCAGGTCCACCATCAGCTGGCGCGTGCGCAGCATGGGCACGCCGCAATGGTGGTGCAGCAGCTGGCGCAGCTGCGTTTGCAAGGCGCTGCGCTGCTCGGCCGGCCAGGCCACCAAGAGGGCCAGCAGGGCACGCAGCGGCTCGGTTGCCTCCAGCGCCTGTGCCAGGCCCACAAACGCGCTGCCAGGCAAGGCGGGCAGGCGCTCGCCCTCGGCCGCGCGCAGGGCCTGCAGGCCCGCCTCGGGCTGCAGCGCATAGGCCTCGTCCGCGGCCAGGGGCTGCTGGTTCATGGTCTGCAGGCGCAGCTCGGGCAGGTGGCCCAGCTCGCGCAGCAGCAACAGCTCGAAGGCGCGCAGCACCGGCCCGCGCAGCAGCTCGGCCCCATCGGCCAGCAGCTGCACCGAACGCGCATAGTGGTCAAACAGGCCAGGGTGCGGATCGTCGCGCGCCAGCAGGCGCATCAGCAACTCGTTGAGGTAGCAGCCCGAGAGCAGGGCCTCGCCGGTGGGCATCACATGGCCGCCGGCCCACTCGGCGCCCTTGAGGGTGCGCACATCGCCCTCGCCGGCAAAGTCCAGCAGCAGCGGCTGCAGCGCCAGCAGCACAGGGCGAAAGCTCGAGGTTGGCCGCTTCACGCCCTTGGCCGCCAGCGCCACCCGGCCGTGCCGGCGGGTGAAGACCTCCAGGATCAGGCTCGACTCGCTCCAGTCGTAGCGGTGCAGGATGAAGGCCGGCTCATGGTGGATGCGCCGCGTGGCCATGGGGCTTTACTCGTAGCCAAACGAGCGAACCCGGGCCTCGTCGTCGGCCCAGCCCGAGCGGACCTTGACCCACAGCTCCAGGAACACCTTGGCGTCCATGAGTTTTTCCAGCTCGGTGCGGGCCTCGGTGCCGATGCGCTTGAGCTTCTCGCCGCTCTGGCCGATCACCATGGCCTTGTGGCCGTCGCGCTCGACCACAATCGTCGCGCCAATGCGCACCATGCGGTTGGCGGTGCGCCCAGGCTCTTCCTCAAAGCGATCGATCACCACCGTGGAGGTGTAGGGCAGCTCGTCGCCGGTCAGGCGAAACAGCTTCTCGCGCACGATCTCGCTGGCCAGGAACTTCTCGCTGCGGTCGGTCAGCTCGTCCTCGGCGTACCACCAGGGCTGCTCGGGCAGGTAGGGGGCGCAGATGTTGAGCAGGCGCTCGATGTCCTGCGGGTTCTTGGCCGACATGGGCACAAACTCGGCAAAGTCGTGCCGCGTCTGCATGTCGCGCAGCCAGGGCGCCAGCTCGGCGCGCCGGGTCACGGTGTCGAGCTTGTTGGCCACCAGCAGCACCTTCTGGTCGGGCTTGATGAGCGAGAGGACCTTGGCGTCGGCCAGGGTGAAGTTGCCGGCCTCGACAACAAACAGCACCAGGTCCACATCGCCCAGCGCGCCCATGACGGTCTTGTTGAGCGATTTGTTCAGGGCCGTGCTGTGGCGGGTTTGAAAGCCCGGCGTGTCGACAAACACATACTGCGTCTGGCCCTGGGTGCGCATGCCGGTGATGCGGTGGCGCGTGGTTTGCGCCTTGCGCGAGGTGATGCTGATTTTCTGGCCCACCAGGGCGTTGAGCAGGGTGGACTTGCCCACATTGGGCTTGCCGACAATGGCCACCAGGCCGCAGCGTTGGGCCGGGCTCGGGGCGGCGGCGGGGGTGTCGGTCATGAAGAGCTCCGGAGAATGTCGAGCAAGGCCTGGGCGGCGGCCTGTTCGGCCGCGCGCCGTGAGGGGCCCATGCCGTGCTGGGATTGGCGCAAAGCGGGTACCTCGCACGCGACCTCAAAGGTCTGCCGGTGCGCCTGGCCCAGGGTGGCGATGATGCGGTAGTCGGGCACCGGCAGGCGCCGCGCCTGCAGCCACTCCTGCAGGGCGGTCTTGGGGTCTTTGGCGGCTGCGGGCATGCTGGGGCGGATGTCCACGTCCTCGTACAGACGCAGCACCACCGCCTTGGCGCGCTCGAAGCCGCCGTCCAGAAAGACCGCGCCCACCAGGGCCTCGACGGCATTGCTCAGGATGGAGGCGCGCTTGCTGCCGCCCGAGCGCAGCTCGCCCTCGCCCAGGCGCAGCCGCTCGGGCAAGCCCAGGCCCAGGCCCAGCTGGTGCAGGGTTTCCTGGCGCACCAGGTTGGCCCGCACGCGCGAGAGATCGCCCTCGGGCAGCTCGCCCAGGCGCTCATACAGCAGGTGCGAGATGACCAGGCTCAGCACCGAGTCGCCCAGAAACTCCAGCCGCTCGTTGTGCTGCGCGCTGTAGCTGCGGTGGGTGAGCGCCAGCTGCAAGAGGCGCGCGTCGGCAAACTCGTGGCCTAGGCGCTGCTGCAACTGGATCAGGGGGTCTTGGCTCACGTCAGTCAAAGGAACCGATGCGGCCCAGATTGCCAAAGTTCATCCACACCAGAAAGGCCTTGCCGACGATGTTCTGGTCGGGCACAAAGCCCCAGTAGCGCGAGTCGAGCGAGTTGTCGCGGTTGTCGCCCATCATGAAGTAATGCCCCGGCGGCACCTTGCAGACCACGCCCTCCACGCTGTAGCGGCACTGGTCCTTGAAGGCAAAGTCGTCGGCGCCCGCCACAAAGGCCGGGCGGTCGGCGTCGGTCATCATCAGGTGCGGCTTGCTGCCCAGCGACTCGGACTGCTGGCGGTAGTAGCGCATGGTCGACTCGTCCAGAAAGTCGGGCAGGTTGCTGGTGGCCACCGGCTGGCCGTTGATGCTCAGGCGCTTGTTCAGATAGGCCACCTCGTCGCCCGGCACACCGATCACGCGCTTGATGTAGTCAACGCTGGGCTTGGGCGGGTAGCGGAACACCATCACGTCGCCGCGCTGCACCGGCGTGCCCTGGGTGATCTTGGTGTTGATCACCGGCAGGCGGATGCCGTAGTGGAATTTGTTGACCAGGATGAGGTCGCCGATGTGCAGGGTCGGGATCATCGAGCCCGAGGGGATCTTGAAGGGCTCGAACAAAAAGGAGCGCAGCAGGAACACCACCACGATCACCGGGAACAGGCCGGCGGTCCAGTCCAGCCACCAGGGCTGGGCCAGCAGCTTGCGCTGCGCCTCGGCCAGGTCGGTGTTGTCGGCGGCCACGCCCAGGCGGGCCAGGTCCTCGCGCTGGGACTGGGTCTGGCGCGCCAGGGCCTCGGCAGCGGCGCGACGGCGCGGCAGAAAGACCCAGCGCTCGGCCACCCAATAGACCCCGGTCACCAAGGTGGCCAGCAAGAGCAGCAAGGCAAAGTTGCCCTCGATCAGTCCCATGAACCAGCTGCCGGCATAGGCAGCAAACGCAGCGAGCACCAGGGCGGTGAGGATGGGCATCATTCTTCCACCTGCAAAATGGCGAGGAAGGCCTCTTGCGGCACTTCCACCGATCCGATCTGTTTCATGCGCTTCTTGCCGGCCTTTTGTTTTTCCAGCAGTTTGCGCTTGCGGGTGATGTCCCCGCCATAGCATTTTGCCAGCACGTTCTTGCGCAAGGCCTTGATGGTTTCACGGGCGATGATGTTGGCGCCAATGGCCGCCTGGATCGCCACATCGAACATCTGGCGGCTGATGATCTCGCGCATCTTGGCGGCCACCGCGCGGCCGCGGTATTGCGACTGGCTGCGGTGCACGATGATCGACAGCGCATCGACCTTCTCGCCGTTGAGCAGGATGTCGACCTTGACCACATCGGAGGGGCGGTACTCCTTGAACTCGTAGTCCATCGAGGCGTAGCCGCGGCTGACCGATTTGAGCTTGTCGAAGAAGTCGAGCACGATCTCGCCCAAGGGCAGCTCGTAGGTCAGCATGACCTGGCGGCCGTGGTAGGCCATGTTCAGCTGCACGCCACGCTTTTGATTGGCCAGGGTCATCACCGGGCCCACGTATTCCTGCGGCATGTACAGGTGCACCGTCACGATGGGCTCGCGGATCTCCTGGATGCGGCCTTGCTCGGGCATCTTCGAGGGGTTCTCGACCATGATGACTTCGCCGTCGCCCTTGACCACCTCGTAGACCACGCTGGGCGCGGTGGTGATCAGGTCCTGGTCGAACTCGCGCTCCAGACGCTCCTGCACGATTTCCATGTGCAGCAGG
>JACCDT010921705.1_pt1 | contig 24499 bp, 41 predicted proteins | sample 7446291 | NCBI WGS metagenome assembly JACCDT01 (sample SAMN15323446, study PRJNA562643) | freshwater metagenome | isolation source: river surface water | place: USA:Blue River Watershed | collected 2017-08-17 | reverse complement strand
GGCGCCCCGCGCGTGCGGCTTCGCAGGGTGCATGAGGCAGCGGTATTCGCCCGTGCTGTCTGGAACCGTGCGGTGCCAGCCGTGGCGCACCTTGCCCCAGCGGCCTTCCAGCGGCCCGCCATTCCACGCTTCCACCGCAGCCAGGAATGCCGCTGGTTCGTGGTGCCCCTTGCTCATCAGCGTCTTGCAGTCGTCGGAGTACAGGCACACCACGACCAGCGGATGCCGCCCAACCCCTCGGTCAACCGGAGAGCCAACAGCAGGCGCCGCCTGCGCGCTTCGGTCGTCGTTGCTCATGCTGTTGTCTCCCGGTTACCTCGCACGTTATGCAGCACCGAATTCACCGTGCGTGCGCCATCGCAGCCTGCACGATCGTTGCCGCGCACTTGATGCCTGCCACGTATCCGTCATCCCACTGCGAGCGCTCGCCGGCCATGCTCGGCTTGCCGCGGCATTCCTCCGCGCCGGCAAGCGCCTCGGCCAGCGCTTTGTTCACCGCTGCCACGAGTGCACGGCCACGCCGCGCATCGAACTCCAGCGCCTCCTGAGCGAGCTCGGCCTTCGTGGGCACCAAACCGCCCCAGCCTGCGCCGTCTTCTTCCTCGGGGCCAATGTTGCTGCTGAAAGTGCTCATGTCGTTTCCTCTCTGCCCCGCAGGGCGCTGCATAACTGTCGGTTCGAGCGGACCTCAACCGGCGAGGTCCGCTGTGTCATCTGGCGCAGGCCGGTGGCGCCGGTTGGGTCCGCTCAACCTGGCGTTAGGCCCCAGGGTCACGCACCAGCGGCAGCACGCGGTTGATGAATGCGCCGCGCTGTTCGTCCGTCATGGTGTCGCGCAACAACTTCCGCGCCTCGTAGGCCATGCGCTCAGGCGGCATGTAGTCTGGCGCGCACGGCTCGTTGTTCACGCACCAGAGGTAGCCGTAAGCCAGTCCTACCTTCTCGCGCAGCTCGGCCAACTCCGAAAGCAGCCGCGCCAATTCCTCCTGAGCATGCTGCGTGGTCACGTAGAGCGTGATGTTTCCGTCAGCCATGCTCGCCTCCAATCCCATGCGCGCGCTCCAGCAGGCGCGCGAACAACTCGTGCTGTTCCAAGCCTTCGCCTGTCGCCAGCTCGTTCGCCTCGTCCCACAGTTCCTCAATCTCCAGCGGGTCGCGCGGAGCCTTCTCGGCTGCGTTCAGTGCTGCGTGCATGGACCGCAGTTGCACGGTCGCGTGCGCGTGCCAGTTCAGGTCGCGCTTGTTCAGCGGCACCCAAGAGAGTTCCAGCGCCACGGGGCCGTCAGCGGTGTTCGGGCTCTGCGGCTCCAGCGCGTCCTTCAGGTCGCACTCAAGCCGCAGCACTTCCTGCCACAGCAAGCCCAGCAGTTCGCCGGCCCTCTCGGTGTGTTCAATGGTCCCGAAGGCCAAGGGGTGCGAGGTCATGCTCATGGCAAGTAGCCTCGCCTCTTCCAGTTTTTGCTTATCCACGTCGTTTAGTCCTAGTACGGTTGCACAGTCACGCTTCGGAGCCAGGGCCTAACAAGCCGGTCAACTCGGACTGGCCCTGGCGGGCCAGCCGGTTACCGGCAGCGTTAGGCCCCAGGTCCACCACAAAGCGCGGGGCCGGCTGCATCGCCATTCCATCGGCCACGGCCTTCAGCAGCGCCATGTACCGCGTGTCCGAGTCGCGCAGTTGCGCCGCCAGCGTGTCCACTCGGCTGGCCCAGCAGTGCGCCTCGTCAGCGCGGGCAGAGCGCACGGCGTCCTTCAGGCTGTCAATCTCCGCGTGCAGCAAACGCAGGCACTCGCTCTCTTGGTGGGCGGTGTGCGTCCCGTAGTGGCGCAACCCGCTGCTGTTGCGCCGCAATGGAAAGCCGCAGTGCGAGCAGTTTCCGATCATGGCGCCATCCTCGCTTCGCACTCGAACACCACAATCGGCGGCGGCGCCATCCATGCGACCAGCGGCAAGTAGCTGCGGTCGGTGCGTCGCAGGCAGTCATCGCAGCCTTCGCGCAGGCTTCCGTCGTCGGCTACGAAGCCGCTGCAGCGGGCCACGTCCGCGGGCAGCGGGCGCTCCGGCACCAGCCGCCCAACTGGCAGAGCAGTCGCATCGAGCCTCGTCATTGCGCCCCCTTGTTGACCATCGTCACCTGCACCCACAAGTTGCCAGCATCCCCAGGCACCGTCTCGCGCACGGCGGCCTGCTCGATGCCGGTGCTCGCGCCTCCGCCGCCGGCGAAGAGGTCGACGATGATCTCGTCGGCGAGCGGGAGGATGAACTGAGGTGTGAGCATGGTTTCAGGCCTTCGTCCCTCTGATCCTGCGAGCCGCCGCCTTCAGCCGCGCCTCGTGCCACAGCGCCTTGCTCAGGGCCCGCGCCTGGCCGCCGTGCTGCGCGTCGCTGAAGAAGCGCGTCAGCAGCGGCATGCCCTTGCGAACGTGTGCACGCGCCTGGTATCCGTAGCTGCCACAGCGCGGGCTGAAGATGCGGACGACGCTCACTTCTTGGCCGCTTTCACTTTCCAGACGCCGCAGCGGTCCGGGCCAAGCTTGCGGATCACGAGGCGGCCGGGCCGGTTCTTCCTGGCCCAGCACATGAAGTTGCGGGCCACCATCACAGGCAACTCGACCATGCTGTCGTCCTTCATGCGCTCGAACAGCGGTGCGTAGACGGGCTTGCCGCGCACGACATCAGGGATCGGCACGCCGTGTCGACGCAGAAAGTAGTCGGCCGTGATCGCGCGCTCCCAGCCTGGGGATGGCGCAAACCGATCCGGAATCGGCTTCGCCACCGTCACGCGCACGTCCGGGTGGATCACGACCCCTGGTGGAAGCGTGATCGACGCCAGCTCGGCCTGGCGGGTGTTGACCGGCTTCACGCCGGCCGCGTGTCGCTGGGCGCGGCGCTTCAGGTTGCCTTTGCGGTGCTCGACGCGCTGCCGCTCTACGACGTGATCGCGAGCCTGCGCCACGAGGTCGGCGTGCATGGCCTCGGCCTCACCGCGCGTCGCGTAGTAGCGGTACCAGTGTTTCGGCCCGGCTGCGAAGATGGCGCCAGTCTTGCGCGCGTAGGTCAGCGTGCCGGTGAGATGATCGAAGTCGAGCGCGGCGCCCAGCTCGGCGCCGGTCAGACCAGGGTGCTCGCGAAGGTGCGCCACGATGCGCGCGATGAGTCCGCTCTTCGCTGGCATCAGTCCACCATGTCGGCCATCGCCGCCTCGACCGCGAGCGCGCCTGGCGCCCCGCTGCGCAGTTGTTGCATGTACCCCTCGACCAGCCGGTTGAAGTCGAGCAGGTCAGACCACATGGCGTCGATGTGCTCGTCGTCTCGATCGATCACGAAGGGCGTGAAGTGCCGGCCGATGTGCCGAAGGTCCGGCAGGTAGAGGCCGAAGTACCAGCGCCGGCGGCCGGTGAGCGCCATGCCGAATTGGCACTGGTCATCGACCGTCGAGTGGTCGCCATACAGCAGGATCGGCCGAAGCTGCGACGGGGCGAGAAAGCACTTGAACTCTGCCCCCGCGTCGTCGCCGATGAACCCGTCGGCCGAACACCCGAAAAGGCCGTCGTCCGTGGTCACGAAGCCGGCTTCCTCGACGAGCACGTCAAGGCGAAGCTCGAGCTCGCGGCGGGCATCCTCTTCGAGCCCCTGCCCGCGAGCGGCCTGCCACGGGTTGAACTCGTCGTCACCGAGCGGCCCGCCGCTCAGGCGCTCGATCGCGAGCTTCATGGCGTAGTTCTTAGCCGTCTCAGACCAGTCGCCGACAGGCTGCCCGGCCAGTGCCTGCTCGATGGCTGCCGCGCTCGGTCGCTTCTTGTAGCCCGCTGCGGCGATCGCGTCGGACTCAGGGCAGCCGTCCTGCAGCAGCTTGACGAACATCGACTGCTGATCGGTCAGGCCGCCGACCTTGGCGCGGATCGTCTTCACCATCGATGCCGTGATCACGCCGGCGCGCGCGCGATGCCACGCCTCGCCGCCCTGCTCGACCTTGAGCACTTTCACGCCGCAGCCCCGGCAGTCGCTCGGCTCAGGGACTTGCGGTGCGCGACCGCGGCATCCTTGAACTCCGCGTAGGCGTTCGGGTACTCGGCCAGCTCGGACTTGTGGCCGTTCCAGTAGGCCAGCGCATCGGCATCGCTCGATGTCAGGCGCAGTTCGCGCTTGTGGCCTTCCAGCAGCGCCGCGACATCGGCACCAGGCTGCGCATCGCCGTCGCCTTCCGGGTCGATCGCCGTCGCCTGGGTCGGCACCACGAAGGTCTGGAAGAGCGCCGTGCGGAAGGCCACCGACTGCGCCTTGGTGGTGGCCTTGTCGCTGGTGTCGAAGGCCTCGCCCCAGCAGACGCTCTCGACGGAGCTGCCGTCCTCGGCGCTCACGAAGCGGAAGGCCCCCTTGACCTTCACGAACTTCATGCGGCCGCCGTTCTTGGTCTCGCGCTCGGTCTCGACGTGCTCGGAGTAGCTCGGCACGACGACGACCTTGTGTCTGATCAGGATCGGGGCCAGCTCGTTCATCGCGGCCTCGATGCCGCGGAAGTTGTAGCCCTGGTCCTTGTTCTTCGAGAGCTTGGCGATGCCGATCTCCGCGATGTCGGTCATCACGGCGAGCAGCGCGGCATAGATGCGGGCGGCTGGTTGGTTCACGTCTAGTGTCCTCGGGTTGTTGTCGGGTCAGATCAGGCGGCTGATGACCTCGGCCGCGGCCAGGCCGAGCGAGATCCCTGCGACGGTGATGACGACCAGGCCGCGCGCGAAGGCGAAGGGGTCGCCGGCGTCGAAGCGCTCGTCGGTGCCGACCTCGGTCGCGGCGTGCGCGGCCTCGATGGCGTCGTCGTTCAGCACGGCGCCGGGCTCGATGCGATGCATGACCATCAGTGGCTCCACGAGTTTCAGGCGGGGATCGGGTCGGCTCTCTCGGCTTTCGCTGCGGGCTGGATGTCCCACGACTCCACCCAGGCTGGCATGGGCGCGGAGAGGTCCTCTCCGCGCATCGGCATCGTCACCACGAGCACGTTGGCTGACGCACCGAAGCGCGTCAGCACAGCGCTGTTGGTGTCGCATTGCCAGTGGCTCATCGACACTGAGTGGCCGCGCTGCCTCAGTGTCGCGGCCGCGCGTCCCATGCGCGCCAGATAGGCCGCATTCACGGCGCCCTTCATGCCGAGATGCTCTCCGGTGACCTTCGGCGTGACGCGCGAAACGTCTGGGAATTTGCCTTCGATCTTCGGGTCACCGGCCTGGATGAAGGTCTCCTTGAGCATCTCGTCGGCAACCAGCAGGCGGCTGGTGCGCGACAGGTAGACGAAGCCCTCGGCGCGGCGCGCGGCGGCAGAGACGATCTCCTTGCTCACGCTCAGGATCTGCTGTTCCTTGGCGTAGCCATCCGGGTCGTAGGCCAGCGCGAGCTGGTGGCCGTCGGTGGCCGCCAGGATCACGCCGCCGCTCGGGTGCGGCATGAAGCAGACGCCCTGCAGGTAGTAGCGGATATCGAACAGAGCGCGGAACGGCGCCACGAAGGCGAACAGCCTGGAAGCGCAGTAGAAGTCGGAGTCGGGCTTCGCCGTCGTGCGGATCGCGGTCTTCTTCTTCATCAGTGGCTCCACCAGTGGACGAGCAGTAGGGCGCCGGCCAGGCCGAGGCCGACGGCGAGAAGGACGCTCAGCACGCGCTGGGTCGTCGGGATGGGGCGTGCATATCGCTCCACGGCGACCGCGTTGTGCGGTCCGCTGCTGGTGCGCGGCGTGAAGCGGAAGCGCGCGAAGTCGGTCGTCTCGTGGTTCACGAAATATCCTTCGCAATCTCGCGCAGGTACTGCGCCACGTCGGACAGTCGCTTGCCGACGTAGGGCTGCACGGTGGCCCAGGCCTCCGTCACTCGCTTGGCCTCGGCCGGCGTCAGCACGTCCATCAGCTCGCCGTCGAGCAGCAGCTCGGCCTTGCCGCCCTCGCGAGGTGTGATCGTGAAGTTCACGCGGCCTCCCGCAGCGCGTCGCAGGCGCCGTCGAGCATGTCGAGCGCGCTGCTGGCCTCGGCGTGCCGGCCCGCGTAGGACGCCAGCCGGTTCGACAGGCGCGTCATCTCGTCGATGAGCTTCGCGCGCTCGATCGCGTCGAGCGAGGCCTGCAGTTGCTCCTCCAGCGTGCCGGTGACGGGGCGCACGCCGTAGGGGAAGCGGGCCCGCGGGCCAGTGCCGTAGGGGCGCACTTGGGGGAAAGCGCTCACGACAGCATCCCCTCGACCTGGGCGATCTCGCGCTCGACGCCGGCGATGCGCGCCGCCTGGTCGCGGCCACGGCAATAGACGCTGTAGTCGTCGCTGTACTCGAAGGTGGCATCGAAGCCGACTCGGGCCTCTGCCAGCTCGCGATGCAGGCCGGCCAGCCGCACGCGCAGGTCGAGCTGCGTCGGCGGCACCACCAGGGTCTTGCCCTGGCAGTTCACGTAGTGCAGTTGCGCCACCTGGATCTCCGTCGCCCCCGGCGTGTGCCGTTGTCGTGGGGCGTTGGAAGAGAGCATAGGCCAAGCCATGTGACGCAGTCAATAGCGCGGCCTATCTTTTTTGTAACAGCGCAAGCGCGGCCTCGACATAGGCCGGGCTGTTGACAACGAACATAGGCCCCGCTATGCTGGCTTCCATGACCAAGGACCAGGTGATCGCCTATTTCGGCGGGTCGCAGCAGGCCGTCGCGAACGCGCTCGGCATTCGCCAGCCGTCCGTGTCCGGATGGCGTGACCCGCTTCCTGAGCTGCGCCAGCTCGAGATCGAGCGGCTGACCGAAGGGCAACTCCGGGCCGGCCCCGAGTGTGATCGGTATCGCGTCCCGATGTCGCAACCAGTCGCATCCTGAGTCACTTCCCCGCCTCCCGAGCCATGCGCTGCCACTCCGCTGCCATCGCCAGCAGCACCCGCACCAGCATGCGGCGGACGGCTTCTCGGGCCCAGGCCTGAATCGGGTCATCCATGGCGACAGACCGTGACCCGTACATCGAGCTGCGCGGCCAGGCCGCGCGCACCGTGGTCGACGTGCTCGACGCCGTGAGCAGCGCCAGGCGCCTCAACCGGTGGGAGCTGATCGTCCACATCCTCGAAGGCTGGTGCGAGCAGCAGCAGCGCGAGGCCATCGCGATCCTGCGCGTGGCAGGAGACGACTTCGTGAGCAGCGGACCTGGGGCGCTCGGCAAATGACATGCGCCGCACTGTGCTCGCCCGGCCGGCGCGGAGCAATCCGCAGCCTCTCCGCGGGCCGCCGCAAGGCAAAGCCGGGGCCTATCCGCTCCGTTCCGGCGTCACTCTCTTGGGGGGTGCTGCGGTGAACGCTCTTGGCGGCCCCGAGCTGACCGATCGCCAGCTTTCACGCATGGCCTTCCGCGTTTCCTTGTTCAACCGGAGGGGCCTTGAGCTTGAACAAGCCGAGCGCCTGGCCGACCGCCTCGTCCTGCGCGACGCCGAGCACGACGACCGCCGCTGCTGCATCGAGTGCTCGGAGCGGACCATGGAGCGCCGGTGCCTCGTCGCCGAGCGCGAATCCGACCGGCCATTCAAGGAGCGGACGCTTGGCGCCGGCCGCTTCGGGCTTGGCGTCATCGACACCGTTCTGGCGCGCTGCGCCGGATTCTCCTTCCAGAGACCCGCATGAAGCACGAACTCCACCCCCTGTGCACGCTGTTCCCCCGCATGGAGGGTGCCGAGTTCGCGTCGCTTGTTGAGGACATCCGGGCGAACGGCCTGCGGCAGCCGATCGTGCTGCACCGTGGGATGGTGCTCGACGGCGGCAACCGGGTGCGGGCCTGCGAGGCGGCCGGCGTGCAGCCCGCCTTCGTGGAGTTCGACGGCGACAACATCGCCGCCTTCGTGCTGTCGGCCAACCTGCACCGCCGGCACATGACGGCCGGGCAGCAGGCGGCAATCGTCGCCAGCGCCCAGGACTGGATGAGGGCGCACTCGCGCGGCGGCGACAGGCGAAGCGATCAAAGTGCAACGTTGCACTTTGATCGGGCCGAGGACCGGGCCGCGATCGCCGGCGCCAGCGTGCGCACGCAGAAGATGGCCGACAAGGTGGCGAGGAAAGCGCCCGACCTGGCCCGGAAGGTGGCGCGCGGCGAGATGAGCCTGCCGGACGCGGTGCGCCAGGTGCAGCCGCCGCGGCAGCCGGATCCAGAAGACGCGCCGGGCGATGCCGACCGGCCAGACGCCGCCGAGCTGCTCGATGACCTGCAACGCGATGTCGAGCGGCTCACGCGAGAGAACAAGGCCCTGACCGCCGCGGACGGCAAGGCCGAGCTGGTCAAGCAGATCGGCATCAAGGAGCACCTGCAGCGCCAGGTCAACGACGAGATGGCGAAGAACAAGACGCTGGCCGATCAGCGCGACTTCTACGCCAAGCAGCTGCGCCGGTGCGGCCGCGCGGTGGGGCAGGAAGACCTCGACAAGGTGGCCCCTGCGGTGGAAGCCTTCGTGCGCCAGCACCAGCCCCGCAAGGCCGCCTGAAGCCATGCGCGTTGAGCTTCGCGACTATCAATCGGCGGCATTCGATGCCGCGCGTGAGCACATCCGCGCCGGCGCCAGGTCGATCCTGATCAACGCCCCGACCGGGAGCGGGAAGACCGTCCTCGCTTCGGCGCTGATGGAGATGGCGCAGGGCAAGGGCAACCGGGTCAACTTCGTCGTCGACAGGCTGTCGCTGATCCACCAAACGAGCGAGACCTTCGACCGCTACGGGCTCGAGCACGGCGTCATTCAGTCGCAGCATCCTCGGTTCCAGCCGTCCAAGCTGGGGCAGGTCTGCAGCATCCAGACGATCAGCCGCCGCGGCTGGCCTGACGCGAGCCTCGACATCTTCGACGAGGCCCACGTGCTTCACGCCGCCCACAAAGCTCGCCTGCATCAGAAGAAGACCATCGTGGTCGGCCTCACCGCCACGCCGTTCACTCGTGGGCTCGGGAAGTGGTTCGACGCCGTGGTCAACGTGACGACCACGCGCGCGCTGATCGAACAGGGATGGCTCGCGCCCTACCGCATCTTCTCGTGCGCCGAGCCGGACATGAGCGGCGTGGCCGTCAAGTCCACGGGAGAGTGGGACGAGGGGCAGGCCAGCAAGAAGGCCCTCGAGGTGGTCGGCGACGTGGTGGCCGAGTACAGCACGCATGGCGACGGCCGGAAGTTCATCTGCTCGGCGGTCGACACGGCTCACGTCGATGAGCTGGCCCGGCAGTTCCTGGCCGCCGGCATCAACGTGGCCACCTACACCTACAAGGACTCCGAGGACGATCGAGCCGACGTCACGGCCGAGTTCCGGAAGCCAGACTCCAACATCCGCGGCCTGATCACCGTCACCGCCGCGTCGCGCGGCTTCGACGTGCCCGACGTGTCGTGCGTGATCATGGCCCGGCCGCTGCGCAAGAGCCTGGCCGAGCACATCCAGCTCTTCGGCCGCGGGCTGCGCATCGCACCCGGCAAGACCGACTGCTTGGTGCTCGACCACAGCGGCAACGCGGCCCGCTTCTTCGCCGACTGCGAGGACTTCTTCACCAACGGCATCGACGAGCTCGACGACGGGAAGCCCAAGGAGAAGAAGAAGGCCGAGAAGAAGGAACTGGAACCGGTCAAGTGCCCGCAGTGCCGGGCGCTGCACAACCCGGCTCCGTTCTGCCCGGTGTGCGGCCACGAGTACCCCAAGCGCCAGACCGTGCAGCACGTGCCCGGCACGCTGAAGGAGCTGATCGCCGGCGGTCATCACCGCGAGCTGACGCGCGACCTGTGGCCCCAGGTGTGCGGCTACGTGCTCGAGCGGCGCGAGGGCGATGCGGCACGCCGTCAGGCGCTGGCGATCTACAAGGACATCACCGGCGACTGGCCGCGCGCGAAGTGGGAGAACACCGAGCCGCGCGACTGCAGCTCCGAGGTGCGCAACCGCATCCGCTCGCAGCAGATCAGGTATTCGAAAGGCAGGGGCCGCGAGCGCGCGGCGGTGGCGGCATGAGCGACTTTCGCGCCGTGCTCGTCGCCTCCGGCCTTCGGCCGCGCGAGATCGTCGCCGATGGGAAGTGGCGGCGCTGCTCGACCGAGGACCACCCGAAGAAGCGCAACGGGGCCTACCGGCTCGATTTCGACGGCCGGCGCGGCTGGTGGCGCAACTGGGCCGTCGACGATGGCGTCAACTTCTGGTCGGACGGCAATTCGAGCGCGCGCCCCATCGACGAGGCAAGGCTGCGGGCCCAGCGCGATGCCGACCGCAGGAAGCGCGTCGAGGCGATCCGCGGAGCACGGAGGTTCTGGGATCGCGCTTCGGCCTGCAGCCGGCTTCACCCGTACCTCGGTGCAAAGGCTCTCTCTGCGCTCGGCACGCTCGGCCTGCGCGAGCGAGACGGCCTGCTCGTGATCCCGGTCCGGTGGCGAGATCGGCTCATCAGCGTGCAGACGATCCACCCGGACGGAACGAAGCGGTTCTGGCCTGGCGCTCCGGTCAAAGGCGGGTGTCACGTGCTCGAGCGACAGCGGCCGGCGCTGACCTGCATCTGCGAGGGGCTGGCGACTGGGCTGGCGATCTTCCAGTCCGTCCGTACGTCGCGCGTGATCGTGGCCTTCGATGCCGGGAACCTCCTGCCCGTGGTGCAGGAGATGAGGCCGCACGGCACCGTCGTGCTGTGCGCCGACAACGACTACGGGACGCTGGCCCGCCGCGGCACGAACCCAGGCATCGAGAAGGCCCGCAACGCGGCCGAGCTGATCGACGCCGGCGTGGCCTTCCCGGAGGGCATCAGCGGCACCGACTGGGCCGATGCGCTGAAGGAGTGGGGACAGGCCGGGCCGCGGCGGATCGAGCGGCTGATTCACGCAGGGGGGCGCTACGTATGCGCGCCGTGAACAAGTCCTTCAAGCCGGCTCGCACAGAGTCTCTGCGAGATCGCAGCGTCTCGGTGTCGGAGCCGACGCACCAAACCGAGTTCGAGATCCAGGCACTGCTGTGGTCCGAACTTCGGAAGCTGGGAGTCAACGTCCGCGGAGAAGTGAAGTGCATCTTCTCTGGACGTGCGGTCGTGCGCTTCGATCTCGCGGTGTTCGAGGATGGTCGTCTCGTCGGTCTCATCGAGTGCAAGCGCGATGGGAAGCAAACCGACAGCGAATGGTCAGAAACGAGGCAGGGGCGTCGCTACGCGCAGTTCGGTGTTCCGGTCCTGCTTGTCAGGGGACACGGTGACGCGCTCAAGGTGATCGAGGCCGCCACGCGCGGCCAGATGTGGACCCACCCGCCGTGACCCCATTCACCGTGCGCCTCGCGGAAAAGTATGCGCCTTCATGGGCGGGCAGGGCAGGAAACAAAGGAGTCACCGGGTCTCGTCAAAACGGTACAGGTCTCAATCCTGCGGCTGGCGTGAACCATACGGCCGGGGGTGATGCGGTGGCATCACATGGTATGGGTCCGGTCAACCGGGGTGACGTCAAGTTCCATCCAGCCTTCCGCGGCCAGACGTTTTGGCCTGGGGGGTTGGGGGGCGCTTGGGTGAAAGAAGCAATGGGACGCCTCTTCTTGGGTGCTGGCCGATGAGCGACAAGCGCGTTTTCAACCTGGTGCACGGCGAGGCCCGCCGCCGCGCGATGGCGTGCGTCGCCGACGCGCCGGACGGCTACGTCGTCGAGGTGCGCGAGCCGCGCCGGTCTCTCGACCAGAACGCGATGCTGTGGCCGCTGCTCGAGTGCTTCGCCGAGCAGCTGCGCTGGCCCGTCAACGGCGCCATGGTGAAGCTCGACGCCGAGGAGTGGAAGGACATCCTGACCGCGGCCTTCAGGAACGAGGCGCACCGCATCGCCCAGGGCCTGAACGGCGGCATGGTCATCCTCGGCATGCGCACCTCGAAGATGGGCAAGCGCGCCTTCAGCGAGTTCATCGAGTTCATCCTGGCCACGGCGGCAGAGCGCGGCGTGAACGTGGAGATGCCGCAGGCTCGCCGCTTCGAGCCGGAGGGGGCCGGGGCGTGACACCCGCCGAAGTGCTCAAGCGCGAGACCCGCAAGGCGCGTGACGGCGCGCTCGAGGCCACGATGGACCTGCAGATCCGGGCCGCCGGGCTTGCCTCCGGCATGGTGCGCCAGTTCCAGCCGTTCTCCGACATCGGCTACCGCTTCGACTTCGCGTGGCCGGACCACGATCCTGCGATCCTGCTGGAGGTCGAGGGCGGGATCTGGACGGGCGGCGCTCACGCCCGCGGCGCCGGGATCACGCGCGACATCGACAAGGGGAACCGCGCGGCGCTGGCGGGGTTCCTCCTCATCCGAGCGACTTCGGAGCACGTGAAGAGCGGCCGCGCGCTGCGGTGGATCGAGCAGGCGCTGAAGGTGGCCGCATGAAGTGCGCGCACTGCGGCCGCTCGATCGCCAGCCCGTGGGTGATGACTCGCGGTGGGCCTGTCGGACCGAAGTGCGGGCGCCAGCTCGGCCTGAAGCGGCCAGCACTGCCGAAGCCGAGCGCGATCAGGCAGGCCGCCAGGCGCTGGAACGACGAGCGCCAGATCGACTGGATCGGAGCGGCGGCATGAAGCGCTGCGCACTGGTCCGCCAGAAGCCTCTTCGCGCCAGACCGCCGGCGCCGCGTCCGCGCAAGGTGACGACGTACTCGCCACGCCCGCGCGCCGTCGCGACGGCATCGCGCCCGCTCCCGATGGCCACGCCGTCGCCGAAGGATCTCCGAATCAGGAGCGAGAGCTATCGCCGGCTGGTGGCCGCTCTTCCGTGCGCCCACTGCGGGGCCTTCGGCTTCAGCCAGGCAGCCCACGGCGACGAGGGGAAGGGCCTCGGCATCAAGGCCTGCGACTCGACGTGCTATCCAGCCTGCGGGCCGCGTCCGGGTATTCCTGGCTGCCACTGGCTGATCGGAACGTCAGGAGCCTTCAGCCGCGCCGAGCGCCGCCAGCTCGAGCGCCGCTACGCATCAGAAACCCGCGCCGCCCTTGGAGTCGATGAACGCCTGCGACCCCGTATTGCCGCCACGCCAGAGGCCCATGCTGTCGGAGCGCCGTGATGATCATGAAGCCGAAGACGACGACGAGGACCGCGTCGTGCAGACGGTAGTCGCCGCCGCCGGCCTGCCGCCGCCGCGCACCAGGGCGCCGGCGAGCATCTTCTCCATGGCCGACGCCGCCAAGGTGGCGCGCGCCCTGAAGGCTCACGGGCGCTTCGGCGACGCCGCAGGCTTCGAGACCCGCGGCACGACCTGCCGCGACGGCGCCGTCGTCAGGCACGTCGGGGCCAGCTACCCATCGAACCGATGGGACGAGGAGAGGATCGAGAGGGAGCGCGAGCGCCGCGCCCGGCAGCGTCCTCCGAAACCTGTCAAGCGGGCCCGCACGCGCGGCAAGAAGGTCAGGCAGTGGGATGGGGAGGTCGAGGAATGAAGCGGGTCGGACGCCCACCGGCTCTCACGCCAGCCCAGCAAGAGGAGGTGCAGCGCCGCCGCGCGGCGGGCGAAACCATCGACGCGCTGGCTGCCGAGTTCAAGGTCGGCCGCGCGACGATCCAGCGCATTACGGTCCTTTCGGGCGCCGTTCGGAAAGTGGCCGAAACCCTTGCGGGCGCTCAGGCCGCGCTGGAGACGCTGCCGCTGGTGCAGCAGCACCAGGCGATCACGCTGGCCGAGAAGCTGCGCTCCATCAGCGACAACCTGGCCGCGGCCGCCATGCACGGAGCCGCCACCGCACACCGCCTGAACGCGCTGGCCAACGCCGAGGTCGAGAAGGTCGACGATGCCGACCCGCTGAGCAGCCTGGACGCGCTCAAGGGCGTGGGCGTCCTCAGCAAGTTGGCCAACGAGAGCGCGAGCGTGGCGCTGAACCTGATGGCGGCCAACAAGCCGACGATCGAGCGGCTGAACAACCCGCCGCCGCCGGAGCCGCAGTTCGATGCCGGCCGGCTGTCGGATGGGGCGCTGGCTGAGCTGTTGGAGGCGCGGGACGCTGGACGGAAAGGATGACGATGACAGACAGCGAGCTGCGCGGCTTGTGGCGCAAGGCTGGCGGCAACTTCCACGGCCCCAGCGTTGAAACTGGAACGATGCCGGAGGCGAATCTTCTGCCGTTCCTGCGCGAGTTGATGACCGCCGAGGGCAAGCGGTACGCGCCGCTGATGCAGGCCGTTGAATGGCTGCTTGACGATGGGCACATGAACCAAGAGCACCTTGCCCGCCTGCGCGCCGCGTGGGAAGCCGTGTAGGCGCGGCAGTGCTCCTGCGCGCCGCCGACTGGCAGGCGATCGAACGCGAGGCCTGCCGCCGCAGCCTGTCGACGTTTATCCGCCGCGCCTGGCACGTCCTCGAGCCAGGGCAGCCCTACGTGCACGGCTGGCACGTCGACGCCATGGCCGAGCACCTGCAGGCCGTCACCGCGGGCGAGATCACGCGGCTGCTGATCAACATCCCGCCGGGCACGATGAAGAGCCTGATGACCGGCGTCCTGTGGCCGGCCTGGGAGTGGGGCCCGCGCTGCATGTCGAGCATGCGCTTCATCGGCGCCAGCCACGAGTCGACGCTGGCCACGCGCGACAACCTGCGCATGCGCCGCCTGATCACGTCGGAGTGGTTTCAGGCGCTGTGGCCGCTGGCTCTGACGGGAGACCAGAACGAGAAGACCTACTTCGAGAACGAAAAGACCGGCTGGCGCCAGTCGTGCGCCGTCAAGAGCATGACCGGCCGCCGCGGCGACCGCGTGAACTGGGACGATCCTCACAGCGTCGAGGACGCGCACTCGAAGGCGGCGCTCGCCGAGGCCGAGCGGGTCTTCAACGAGACGCTTCCGACGCGCCTGAACAACCCGGACCGATCGGCCATCGTGATCTGCATGCAGCGGCTGCACGAGGCCGACATCAGCGGCCTCATCCTGGCGCGCGAGCTGGGCTATGACCACCTGTGCCTGCCCATGGAGTGGGAGGCGCCCCGCAAGGCCACGAGCATCGGCTTCACTGACCCGCGCACCGCCGTCGGCGAGCTGCTGTTCCCCGAGCGCTTTCCGCGCGAGGTCGTCGACCGAGACAAGAAGGTCATGGGGCCCTACGCCGTGGCCGGGCAGTTCCAGCAGCGTCCGGCGCCAGCGCAGGGCGAGGAGTTTCAGCCCGACATGATCGACACCGTCGACGCTGTTCCGGCCGGAGTCCGCCTGTGGTGCCGCGGCTGGGACCTCGGGGCCACCGAAGGGGCTGGCGACCCGACGGCCGGCGTCAAGATCGGCAAGCTCGCGGATGGACGCTACGTGGTGGCCGACGTGAAGAAGGGGCAGCTCGGCACGCACCGCCGCGACGCCATGATGAAGGCCACTGCCGACGCCGACGGCCGCGGCCTGGTCAAGCAGAGCGTGCCGCAGGACCCTGGCCAGGCCGGGAAGAGCCAGGTGGCGTCGTTCGCGGCGCTGCTGGCAGGCCACCACATGCACAGCAGCCCGGAGACAGGCGACAAGGTCGTCCGGGCCCGGCCGTTCGCCAGCCAGGTGAACTCCGGCAACGTGGTCATGGTGAAGGCGCCCTGGAATCACGAGTTCCGCGAGGAACTGCGCGCCTTCCCGCACGGCCTGCATGACGACCAGGTCGACGCCGCGTCGCGCGCCTTCGCCGGCCTCATCGGGCCCGAAATCGGGATCTTCGCGTGAGCCGCGTCGAGGGCGAGCGCCCATGGATGCACCTGGCCACGCCGCGCAAGCTGGCAGAGCTGATGAAGATGCTGCGCGGACGCTGGCTGTCCTGCGACGAGCTGCGCATCGGCCTCGGCTGGGACTGGATCACCGTGCGCTCGTGGACCTTCGAGCTCGAGCAGCAGGGCATGCTGGTGCGCCGCGTGGCATCCAGCCGCGGCGGGCGCCTGGAGTTCACGGTGTCGCGAGCCTGGGGCGGTCGGGGCTGACCGCTCCCTAGCATCGCCGCCATGCCGCAGGTAACCATCAACGCCTCCGACCTCGACGCCATCGTGCGTGCCCGCACCGCCGCGCTCGGCAGCGCCTACGGCGGCGTGCTCGACGGCAAGCGACCGGCCGCCTGGACCCAGTACGGATGGCCCGAGACGCTGACCTTCGAGCAGCTCTACAGCGCCTACGAGCGCACCGGCCCGGGCTTCGGCGCCGTGCACCGCCTGCGCGACAAGTGCTGGCAGAAGCCGCCTCGCATCAAGGCCAAGGCCTCGGACGTCGAAACGCCGTGGGAGACCAAGCTCACGGCCACCCTCAAGGCGATCAACGGATGGTCGAAGCTGCGCGACTTCGACCGCCGCAACCTGGTGGGCCGATTCGCCGGCCTGATCTACCGCGTGGCAGACGGCAAGCCGCTCAGCGAGCCGCTCGATCGCGCCACCAAGCTCGTCGACCTGGTGCCGGTGTACGAGAACCAGTTGCAGGTGCTGCGTTGGCACAGCGACATGGCCGACGCCGAGAACTACGGCAAGCCGGCCATGTGGCAGTACCGGCGCCGCAGCCTCACGTCAGGCGACACCAAGGGCAAGCCCGAGGAATGGGCCGACGTGCACCCGAGCCGCGTGCAGGTGCTGGCCGAAGGATCCGTCGGCGACGACTTCTTCGACGGCGTGCCCCTGCTGCGCGCCGGCTTCAACGCGCTGGTCGACCTCGAGAAGATCCAGGGCGGCAGCGCCGAGAGCTTCCTGAAGAACTCGGCGCGCACGCTGGTGTTCAAGTACGACGCCAACGCCTCTCCACAGGTCATCACGACGGCCGCCGACGGCACGGCGACCACGAAGACCGTGCGCGAGGTCCACGAGGAGCAGACGCGCGCGCTGAACACCAACCAGGACAGCAGCGTCGTGATCCAGGGCGGCGACGCCAAGACCTTGGACACCCACATCTCCGACCCGACGGACTCGTGGGAGGTGGCGGCCAACACCTTCGCGGCTGCCGTGCAGATCCCCTTCACGATCCTCTTCGGGCAGCAGACCGGCCGCCTGGCCAGCGATGAGGACAAGGCCGACATGGTGGCGCGCTGCGTGGCACGCCAGGAGAACGAGCTCACGCCAATGCTCGAGCAGCTCGTCAGGCGCCTGCAGGCGGCCGGCCTGGTCGACGAGGGCGATTTCGAGATCGAGTGGCCGCCGCTCGACGCGCCGACCGAGGGCGCGAAGGCCGACAACCTGGGCAAGCTGACGACCGCGATGAAGGCGGCCAGCGAGGCCGGCCTCTCCGATCCGCTGTTCGATGCGAACGAGCTGCGCAAGGTGGCCGGGTTCGAGGAGCGCGCCGACGACGGCATGCCGGAGCCGGGCGCGGCTGACCCGCTGCAACAGCCCCAGCAGACGCCGCCTCCGGCCTTGCGTGCGGCCGCCTGACGGTGGCCAAGGCCGCTCCGACCCCCATCATCCCGGCCAACCCCGCCGACCGCACCGGCACGGCCGGCCTCAGGCGGCGAGCCGGCGCCGCGATCCGCCGCCGCTTCGCGGGCCTGCTGCGCGACGTGCTCGACATCTTCGGCCGCATCCGCATCATCGGCGCCAACGATGCCGGCGGCATGCTGGCCGAGCGCACGATCTACGCGCTGACGCCAGACGAGCTGGCGGCCGTCAGCCGCGACCTGGCCGACGCGCTGCGCCGCTGGATCGTCGACGAGCGCGATCCAGCGCACCTGTTCTGGTGGGCGCCGTACGACGCCGAGGCCTCGCAGGCCGGCGCCGCGCAGAGCGTGATGAACCTGACGCGGCTGTCTCCCGCCTACGCGGCCGCGCGCACGCTGCAGACCGTGCTCTTCAGCGAGCCGTACCGCAACCGCGTGGCCATGGCGCAGATCAAGAGCTACGAGCACTGGACCGGACTCGCGGCCTCGCTGCGCGCCGACCTGGCGCAGGTCATCGGCCGCGCCGTGGTCGACGGAAAGAGCCCGCGCGTGGCGCGCGCCGAGATCGCGGCCCGCATCGGCGTCAGCCAGGAGCGCGCGCTGCAGTACGCGCAGACCGACATCACCGACACGCTGCGCCAGGCGCGCATGGAGGAGGCCGCGCGCGCCGAAGCCGACTTCGGCCTGCGGCTTGGCCTGCTGTGGACCTCGGCATTGACGCCGACGACGCGCTCCTGGCACGCTAGCCGGCACGGCCGGGCCTACACGCGAGCCGAGGTGACGGCCTTCTACGGCCAGCGCGGGAATCGATACAACTGCCACTGCTCGATCACCGAGACGCTGCTCGACGAAGACGGCGCGCCGATGCTGTCGCGCACCGGCAAGGCGAGCATGGCGGCCGAAAAGGCGAAGTGGGAGCGCCAGCACGAGGCTCCGTAGCATCGGCGCTGCCTGCTTCCCTGGCAGGCCGTTCGTCTCCTCCTTTGCAGTACCTTCGGCCCCGGCGCCCACAAGGCCCGGGGCCTTGTTTCTGGTCACCCGCGCTTCAGCGCGCTCCACACGGGGCCATTCGGGACGTCCAGAATGCTCATGGCCTTGAACTCCCGGGCCCTGCTGAGCTGGGATGGCTCAGGCCCGCGCGCCCGGCGCGGCGCATGGTCCTTGACCGCGGCATCGACTTCGGTCTCGATCCAGCGGCGCGCACCTCTCTCTCCTCCGAATAGCAGCACAGACTGCGGGAACCAGGGCTCGCCGACGATCTTGTGCACCGTGCGCTCGCTCACCTGGAACTTCTGAGCGAGACCAGCGATGCTCAGGTAGCGGCATTGCTGCTTGACCTCGGGTTGCGTTTGGCGACTCTTCATTTCTCGGGCTCCTTCTTGCGTATTGGGTGGTGCAGATTGTTCATTGGCCACTGGATGACGGAAGAGTTGCGCGGCCATACGCGGCCATACGCGGCAATCCATCCCCAACTGGCGGCGAACTCTGTCCTCCTTGCTGCACCTTTCTTTTGAACCCTGTTCCCGATCAATACAAGATACAGGGTTCTGGGCATCGGGGGAGGGTTGGGGAGGGTCTGCTCTTATGGGACGTATATGACGCGCATGCGCGCACACACGCCAACGCCCCAAACCTGCAAACCCTCCCCAACCCTCCCCCTGGCGGCGAACAAGAGACGCCACTTTGGCGATAAATCGGCTGATATGGGGGGTCTGAAAGGGCGGTTTTCAGACCTTGACACGCGCCGCGCGGCGACTGCGGCGACTGCGGCGACTGCGGCGACTCCCGAGGTTGGCGCACTCGGCGCACCCGGCGCAATAGGCCCCGATGATCTCGGTTTCGTGTCAGCAGAGTTGGGGTGCTGGAACTCGCCGGGTGCGGATCAAAGTGCAACGTTGCACTTTGATCGGTGGAACTTCTCCTCTCCCTAGCATGCCGCGGTCATGAAGACCAAGCGCGTGCACATCCTCTCGGCGGTCAACGCCAAGAGCGTCAGCAAGGCTGGCAGCACCTACACCATCCGTGACGTGTGCGGCGCGGTCGACGGCATCGTGATGAACTCGATGCTGTACCCGGCCGACCAGCTCGCCGCCGGTGTCGCGACGCTCGAAGGCAAGCCAGCCCCGGCCGGCCACCCGAAGAACGCCGCCGGGCAGTTCATCAGCGCGCTCAACGGCGAAGCCCTGTTGACCTCCTACGCCGGCGCGGTGTGCCGCAACGCGCGCCACGATGGCGGCCGCACGCTCGTCGACGTGGTGGTCAACGAAGCCCAGGCGCGCGCGCATCCCGACGGCCTGAAGCTCGTCGAGCGACTGGACGACGCCATCAACGGCACGAACGCCGAGCCGATCCATGTCAGCACTGGCCTCTTCGTCGAGCCCGTCGAGGCCAACGGCGAGAGCCGCGGCAAGGCATATCAGCGCGTGGCCACAAACCTGCGGTACGACCACCTGGCCCTCCTGCTCAACGAGCGCGGGTCCGGCACGCCGGAAGACGGCGTGGGCATGTTCCTCAACGCCGAGGGCAAGGAGGAGCCGGTCGAGGTGATGGCCACCAACACCGAGCCCGAGGACCGTCGCAGCGCGGGCCTGATGCGCTGGCTGAACCGGCTGCTGGGCAACGCCGCGGCCGACGTGAGCTTCGACCAGATCCGCGACGGCCTCTATCGGGGGCTGCCAGATGGGTCGTGGCTCATGGAGGTCTTCGACCGCTACGCCATCTTCACCGACAGCGAACAGCGCATGTGGCGCCAGGACTATGCGGTCGGATCGGACGGCTCCGTAGCATGGTCCGGGACCGCAGTCGAGGTCGCCCGCAAGGTGTCCTACGAACCGATCACCAACCGTCAGGAGCGTGACCCCGTGAAAGACAAGATCCTCGCCGCGCTGAACGCCGCCGGCGTCAAGACCGAAGGCCTGGACGAGTCCGCTCTCCTGGCCGCGTACAACGCGCTGGTGCAGGCGCCCGTCGAGCAGCGTCTCACGGCCGCCAACAGCAAGCTCGCCGAGATCGAGGCGAACGCGCGCGCCGCCGAAGAGGCAGAAGCCGCGACGCTCGCCACCGAGCTGGCCGTCAACGGCTCGCTGACGGTCGACGACCTCAAGAAGCTCGGCGTGGCCCGGCTCAAGGAGCTGAAGGCCAAGGCCGCTCCGGTGAGCGTCGGCAACACCCAGCCGGGCGCGAAGTCGGCCTATGCCGACTACGACCCCAACTCGCACTTCGACGCCAAGAAGGAGGCCTGATCCATGGCCACGAACCGCGCCTACCTGGCTCCGACCGACCGCACGCCGCACACGATCAGCGACAAGACCGTCGCCGGCGCCTACCTTCCGTGCACCTTCGTCACCGAGGGTGCCTCGACGCTGACCCAGGCGACGACGCCGGAAGGTCACCTGCGGCTGCTGCTGAACCGCGACTACTACAGCACCGACTACTTCGCGAGCACCAACCCGCTGCTGACGGCATACGCCAGCGGCAACACGGGCATCGCGGCGGTGCTCGAGCCAGGCCAGCGCTACCTGATCGCGGCGGCTGCGGCCACGTACACCTTCGGCCAAGAGCTGACGGTGGGCGCGTCGGGGCGCGTCGGGGCCGCGGCGAGCACCAACAAGGTGATCGGCTTCTGCCGGACGGCTGGCGCCGCGTCGGCGGGCGACCTGATCGAGGTCGAGATCGCCAACGTCTACTCGAAGACCTGACCCGGGAGTCCGCAAGATGCTTCGCTTCCTCACCAACGAGCAGCGCCTGGCGCACAACGTGCCGCGCGAGGCCTTCGATCGTCAGCAGACGATCCTGGCGAACGCGGCAGGGCAGGCCATCATCGGCAACGCGTCGCCGATCGGCATCGACGCCTGGCGCCGGATCGACGCGCGCGCCGCCATGATCCAGCGCGACGTGCTGGCGGTGTTCAACCGCCTGGCGCGCGCGAACAGCACGCCGGTGGACATCGGCGACCTCGTGTCGTTCTACCCGAAGGTGGGCGACAGCGGCACCGCGCAGGTGTCGATGGACGGCCGCGCGATGGGCCGGGCCGATGCGGCGAGCGTGAGCTTCGCCGGCACCCCTGTCCCCATCATCCACAGCGAGGCCGGCTTCGGCTGGCGCCAGTGGGCGGTGCTGGCCAAGGGCGGCGGCCTGGGTGCGGCCGATTCGCTGGCGAACAACCAGCGCATCGTCGCCGAGAAGCTCGAGGACATGGCCATCAACGGCCTGTCGTCCATCGAGGTTGGCGGCGCGACGATCTACGGCCTGAAGACCTTCCCGGACCGCAACAGCGGCACCTACGGCGCCTTCAACCTGAACGGCGGCACCGGTGCGAACTGGATGACGGCCTTCACGACCACGATCAACGCGCTGGTGTCCGACAACAGCTACGGCAGCGCCACGGTCTTCGTGAACTACTCCGACTGGATGTTCGCCGGCCAGAACGACTACGCGGCGGGCTACCCGAAGTCCATCCTGCAGCGCATGATGGAGCTGCCGGGCGTGCGCGAGATCGTGCCGTGCTCGAAGCTGGCCGCCAACGACGTGATCGCGGTCAACAACATCGACAGCGGCGAGTGGGGCTCGGTCCTCACGGCCATGCCGATGACGACCCGCCCGAAGACGCGCGTCAACGACCAGGACGACTTCAACTTCACGGTCATGGCCGCCGCGGCGCCGCAGTTCCGCAGCGACGCGAACTCGCGCAGCCACGTCTCGGCCTACACCCGCACCTGATCGAGGGCCGCGCATGAAGGTCGTCGTCACCGCGCTGAAGGCCCCATGGCCTGCTGGCGCCACGGTCGGCAGCGTGGTCGAGTTCCAGGGCGGCATGGTGCCGTCCTGGGCGCTCGGCAAATGCCAGCCGGCCGCGGACGACGCCGAGGTGACGCACGCCTTCTCGGCGCCCGAGTTCGTCGTGAACCCGGCCGCCGAAGAAGCGCCTCCGAAGAACAAGGCCAAGGCGAAGTGATCACCGCCTCGCAGGCCACGCAGTACCTCGACCAGGCTCTCGGAATCACGCTGCCGGCCTTCGTGGTCTCGGCAGCCGTCGAGAAGGTCGAGGCGGCTGAGCCTGCGATGGTCGCGGCCGGTTACACCGAGCCGACGCAGATCATGGTGCAGTGCATGGCCGTGGCGATCATCGCCGCCGCCGGGGCGCCGCGCCGGATCCAGTCGCAGGGCGCGCCGTCCGGCGCCTCGCGCAGCTTCAAGCACACCGACGACGCGCTCACGCAGCTGCGCCGCGCCCTGTCGGCCATCGACACGGCCGGCACGGTGGCCACCCTGGTCGGCGCCGATCCGGCGGCCGCGACGCTGCTGATGGTCGTCTGATCGCCCAACACACCGGGGACCCCTGATGTTCACGACTGCCGCTCGCAACAACATGATCGCGGCCGAAGGCACGACGCACGTCAGCCTGCACACCGCGTACAGCAGCACCGGGTCGAGCGAGGTGACCGGCGGAAGCCCGGCATACGCGCGCAAGGCGCAGAGCTTCAATTCCGCGTCGAGCGAGGCCAAGACCGCGAGCACGACGCCGACATTCGACGTCCCGGCCAGCACGACGGTGCGCTTCATCGGCCGCTGGACGGCGCTGACCGGCGGCACGTTCCTGGGCATGGAGGCCAACGGGGGCGACGAGAAGGAATTCGCGGTCGACCTCACGGCCGACACGGTCCTCGAGCCGTCCCACGGCCGCGCCGCGGACAGCAAGGTGGTCTTCTACGGCGACACGGTCCCGGCCGGCCTTACGGAGGGCACGGTCTACTACGTCCGCAGCCCTGCGACCGACACCTACCAGGTGAGCGCGACCGCCGGCGGCTCGGCCATCAACCTCACCGGCTACCCGGGCCGCAAGTGCGTGGTGTCGACGATCGTCGAAGAGGCCTTCGGCGCGCAGGGGACGCTGCAGCTCAGCTCGCAGACGCTGCGCTGCGACGCCTGAAGGCGATCGGCAGGGCTCGCGTCGTGCGCGTCTCTGTCGGGCCGCTCCGCGAGCGCTCAACCAGCGTTCCATTCCCCTGGATGCCCGAGGTCGGGCAAGTCCGCAGCCTCGGCTCGGCGACGCTCAACGCGGGCGTCGGGCGCTCGGTCAAGTGGTGGGAGGCGTGGAGCGGGGTCGCATGGGCGCCATGGTGGGGCACGCATGGCTCCGTGATCGCGGCCGGCGGCGGGCACGACACCGACGGCGAAGCGAACGACGTGGCGCGGCTGGACATCGCGACGGGCGCCTGGTCGATGATCAAGAGCCCGCCGGCCGACTGGTACATGAAGCCGGACACGCTCGACATCGCCGATCGCGCGGGCGCGGGCTGGATGTGGGCGAACGCCACGGTTGGTGACGCGACGATGCAGACCGGTGAGTCGCCGACGCAGCACCACTACGGCGCCCTGCTCGCGCTGCCGGAGAGTGCGATCCCAGGCCTGGGGGCGACGAACGGGTGGCTGTTCCACGCCGGCACCGCGGCGATCCCCAAGAACGGCGCGATGGGGTCTGCCATGGCGCACAAGCTGCGGATGGGGATCGACCAGCAGTACACCCTGCACGGGACGCCCCCGCACAGCTACAACCACGGCAACACCGGAGCGGCCTACGACTCGGCGCGCCGAAGGGTCTGGTTCTCGCAGCAGACGATGGACCCGTCGAGCACGCTGCGCTACAAGGATCTCGACGGCGCGAGCGAGGGGAGCTTGACCCTCTCGGGCGGAATCGAGTGGGGCCTGAGCTACGACTCCATCAACTACTCGCCGAGCAACGACTGCCTCGTCAGGGTGCTGCAGCGCTTCGGGGTGTCCGATTGGAGCGACTTGCTCGTCCTCGACCTGGCGGCGGGGCAGGCGTATCGCCCTGCGCAGACGGCAGGCGCGTCCGCACCGGCGACCCCCAACGCATCGTTCGCGGCCACGTGGGTCGAGGCGTGGGGCTGCGTGGCGTACCTGCGCGGCCAGGGCGAGCAGAAGGTGCACTTCCTGAAGCCGACCGGCAACCCCAGGACGGACGCGTGGGCGTGGTCGTCGCAGGACATCACGACCTCGGGTGGCGAGGCGGCCATCAGGTCCTCGGACGGCGGCAACCCCGCGTTCAACCGGCTCGGGCACGTGCCTTCCTTGGGCAACGTCTTGCTGTGGTGCGCGAAGGCCTCAGAGCCCGTGCAGTTGATCCACGTCACCCCGCCCTGAGAGGCTTCGCATGGCTGCCCCAGCTTACCGTTCGGCAAGTTCGATCGCCTC